>ENA-OQCX01001113-OQCX01001113.1-human-gut-metagenome-genome-assembly--contig:-NODE-1113-length-12978-cov-2.414598_pt1 | contig 12978 bp, 17 predicted proteins | sample MGYA00242762_ERZ504587 | MGnify/ENA primary metagenome ERZ504587 (study PRJEB26092, sample SAMD00036337) | human gut metagenome | host: Homo sapiens | study: EMG produced TPA metagenomics assembly of...
CAAGAACTTCTGTCTCAAATCTGACAGAACGATACTCCAATGCTCCCAGCTGATATCCAAAATATTCATCGATCATTCCTGTAAAAATAATCTTCTCTGCAATCTCCGGATTCTCTTTTCTGAATTCAAAGAAATCAATCCCTGTGCGAACTTCTGTCCCTTCCAGCATCTTCTCAACGATTGCTGTATAACCGCCAACCGGAATTCCCTGATATCTGTCATTGAAATAGTTATTATCGTAAACAAATCGGAATGGCAGACGTTTGATAATAAATGCCGGAAGTTCTGTACACTTTCTTCCCCACTGTTTCTCTGTATAACCCTTGATCAGCTTCTCATAGATATCTCTTCCGCCAAGAAAAAGTGCCTGTTCCTCCAGATTTTGTGGATCTGTGATTCCTGTCTCTTTGCGCTGTTTTTCAATAATCTCTTTTGCTTCCTGTGGTGTGCGGATATTCCACATCTTACTGAATGTATTCATATTAAATGGCAGGTTATAAAGTTCATCTTTATAAACTGCTACCGGTGAATTGATGTAATTATTAAATTCCGCGAACTGATTCATGTAATCCCATATCTTTTTATCAGACGTATGGAAATATGTGCACCATATTTATGTACATGGATTCCTTCTATGTCCTCACAGTAAATATTTCCTGCAATATGATCTCTTCGGTCAATCACAAGACATTTCTTCCCTTTTTTCTTTAATTCATGTGCCATGACAGCTCCATAAAGACCTGCTCCGACAATCAGATAATCGTATTCTTTCATTTACTCCTTCTTTCCGCAGAACGATTGTCTGGATCCGGTAAAATTCAGAGATAACCTTTCTGCCCTCTTTTTTTCATGTTACGGTGCGTTTATGATAACACATTTTCTAATAAATTGAATCTCTATCAAAATACGGTATACTTAACAAGCAAAAGGAGGATGAATTATGCTTATAAAAAATGGTTTTCTAATTGATCCTGCATCTGATACAGAACGTCTTGTCGACCTTCGCATCACAGACGGTCTGATCCAGACACTCGCAGATGCCGGAACTCTGACACCTGAAAATGGAGAGGATGAGCTTGATGCTGCAGGACTTATGATTTCTCCAGGACTTGTTGACACACACATTCATTTCCGTGATCCCGGATTTACTTATAAAGAAGATCTCCATACCGGATCTCTTGCAGCTGCTGCCGGTGGATTTACTTCCGTGATCTGTATGGCAAATACTTCACCGGTCATCGATTCTGTTCCGGTTCTCAAAGAACTGATGGAACGGGAGGCTTTGGAAGACATCCATATTTTCCAGGCTGCTGCTGTCTCCTGCGGACTCAAAGGTGAGGAAATGACTTCTATGAAAGAACTTGCCGCTGCCGGTGCCTGTGGATTCACAGATGACGGAATTCCTCTTAAGAATGCTGCCTTTCTCTATAAGGCAATGGAAGAGGCGAAGGCACTTGACCTTCCGATCAGTCTTCATGAAGAAGATCCTGCATTTATTGAAACAAACGGAATCAACCACGGACCTGTATCTGATGCGCTGGGCATCTACGGATCTCCTTCGATTGCTGAAGAATCTCTTGTTGCCAGAGATTGTCTGCTGGCGCTTCGTTCCGGTGCACAGGTCGTGATCCAGCATATCAGCTCCGGACAGTCCGTTGACTGGTACGCACCTTTAAAGCTATGGGAGCAAATCTACATGCAGAGGCAACTCCGCATCATTTCACTTTGACAGATGAAGCTGTGTTAAAATACGGCTCTCTTGCAAGATGAACCCGCCGCTTCGTACAGAAAATGATCGTCTTGCTATCATTGAAGGTCTCAAAGACGGTACGATCGATCTGATCGCTACAGACCATGCGCCACACAGTACGGAAGAGAAATCCCGTCCTATCACCCAAACACCAAGCGGTATTATTGGTCTTGAGACTTCCCTTGCTCTCGGAATCACTTCCCTTGTACGTCCGGGACACCTGACATTAAGCCAGCTGATTGAGAAGATGACGATCAATCCTGCCAGCCTGTATCACCTTCCGTGCGGTTCTGTCGCAGAAGGAAAATCAGCTGATCTTGTACTGTTTGATCCGAATGAAAAATGGACTCCTGAGACTTATGCTTCTAAGTCTTCTAATTCTCCATTTACCGGATGGGAATTGTATGGAAAAGTAAAATATACAATCTGTGATGGAAAGATTGTATACAAGGATTAATCTAAGAGGTCCCCTGCAGAATCTTTCATTTCCGCAGGGGACCTCTTCTTTGCTCATTAATCCTCGATCGCTGTTACTGTATAATCTTTGTCTTCAACTGTCTTTTTCAGCACTTCATTACTGATTTCGGAATTCAGTGTTACAACTGCTGTTCCGGCCTCATGGCTGACTTCTGCTGTATCAACCTGCTCAAGTGCCTCGAGAGCTTTCTTCACAGCCGCCTCACAGTGTCCACACATCATTCCTTCGATTTTCATTGTCTTTGTCATCTTTGTCTCCTCCTTGTTTTCTGACTCATTTTTGTCTGTTAAGACAATATCTGAAACAGTATTTTCTGCTGTTTCTACCTTTTTCATCTTTCTTTTTCTGTCTTTGCTGGCATCGTACATTTTAAACAGATTCAGTCTCAATGCATTTGTCACTACACAGAAACTGGACAGGCTCATTGCCGCCGCTCCGAACATCGGATTTAATTTCCAACCAAAGACCGGGATCCAGATTCCTGCTGCCAGTGGAATTCCTATCGCATTATAGAAAAATGCCCAGAACAGATTCTCATGAATGTTGCGCAATGTTGCACGGCTCATACGGATTGCTGCCGGCACGTCACTTAACCGGCTCTTCATCAGCACAACATCCGCTGCATCGATTGCAATATCTGTCCCAGCTCCAATTGCAATTCCCATATCTGCCCTGGTCAGTGCCGGTGCGTCATTGATACCGTCACCTACCATCGCAACCTTTCCTTTTTCTTTCAGCTTGCGGATCACCTGTTCTTTTCCTTCTGGAAGACACCTGCGATCACTTCATCCACACCTGCCTGCTCACCAATTGCCTTCGCTGTGCGCTCATTATCTCCGGTCAGCATAACAACATGGATTCCCATATTCTGAAGTTCTTTCACTGCCTGTGGACTATCTTCCTTGATCACATCCGCAACTGCGATCATACCAAGGAACTGCTCGTTTTTTCCAAAAAACAGCGGTGTCTTTCCCTGCTGAGCCAACTGTTCTGCCTGTTCTTTTATGCTGGCAGAAATCTTCATTTTGTCAGAAATGAATTTGAAATTGCCTCCATACAGCCGGTCCTCTCCAAGTTTTCCTGACAGACCATTTCCCGGAACTGCCTGAAACTGTGTGATTTCACTTTTCTGCCCTGCTTCCCCATTTTCTTCTGCCTTTGCAAGAATCGCCCGGGCAAGCGGATGCTCACTTTTCTTCTCCAATGCGTTTGCAAAAAATAATAATTCATGTTCTGTCATTCCGTCCGCAGGGATCAGATCCGTCACCTTCGGTTCTCCGCTTGTGATCGTTCCTGTCTTATCCAGCGCAACAATCTCCGTCTTTCCTGTCTCTTCCAGCGAAACAGCTGTCTTAAACATGATTCCATTCTTCGCTCCCATTCCATTTCCAACCATAATTGCAACCGGAGTGGCCAGACCTAATGCACACGGGCAGCTGATCACCAGAACAGAAATTCCCCTTGCAAGTGCAAATCCAACAGACTCTCCGACAAGCAGCCATACGATCATTGTGACAATTGCAATAGAAATAACTGTCGGAACAAATACTCCTGAAACTTTATCTGCCACTTTGGCAATTGGCGCTTTTGTTGCTGCCGCATCACTTACCATCTGAATGATCTGTGATAATGTTGTATCCTCACCAACTCTCGTCGCCTCGCAGCGTAGAAAACCTGACTGATTCATTGTAGCTGCAGACACCTTATCCCCTTCTGCTTTATCTACCGGTATACTCTCTCCGGTCAGGGCAGCTTCATCTACTGCACTATTTCCTTCCAGAACAATTCCATCCACCGGAATATTCTCCCCCGGTCTTACAACAAACTGATCTCCTCTTCTTACCTGATCGATAGAAACTTCCTGTTCTTTTCCATCACGCAGGAGCGTTGCTGTCTTTGGTGCCAGCTTCATAAGGCTCTTTAATGCATCTGTTGTCTTTCCCTTTGAATGCGCTTCAAGCATCTTTCCGACTGTGATCAACGTTAAAATCATTGCTGCTGATTCAAAATAAAATTCATGCATCAGCTCCATCACATGATCCATATCGCCTGCCGTCTGCGCTGCTGTCATAGCGAATAATGCATACACGCTATATCCATAAGATGCACCTGCACCAAGTGCAACCAGCGTATCCATATTTGGTGCTCTATGATCATGCCTTTCCATCCACTGATAAAAAACTTCTGATTGATCACCATAACGATTGTCGTTAACAGGAGCTGCGCCAGCCCCATCGCCACATGATTTCCTTCCAGAAATACCGGAAGTGGCCAGCCCCACATCATATGCCCCATTGACAGATACATGAGCGGAATCAAAAAACACAAAGAAGCGATCAGACGCCTTTTCATCTTCGGTGTCTCCCTGTCTTTCAACGCATCTTCCGCACAGTTCTGCTCACTTTGATTCATCCCATGCCTTTCATTCTTTGCAGATTTCAACGTTGCCCCATATCCAGCTTCCTCAACAGCCGCAATAACCGCATCTACTGTTGCTGTGCCTTCCACTCCCATGGAATTCGTCAGAAGACTGACTGAACAGTTCTCAACTCCGGGGACTTTCCCAACTGCCTTCTCAACACGGCACTGCAGGCTGCACAACTCATTCCCGTCACATTATATTGTTCCATCTTACTCCTCCTTCAAGTTGTGATCCGGACTTTTTGTGCCAGATCTCTCTTCAGATCTTTTATCGCATCAATTTCTGAAGTGTCGTCACGAGCTCGTCAATCGTTTCATCTTTTCCGTCCCGGATATCATCTGCCACACAGGTCCGGATATGGTTTGCCAAAAGCACTTTATTGAAACTATTCAGAGCCGCATTCACCGCAGATACCTGAATCAGAATATCCGGACAATACGCGCCTTCTTCAACCATCCTTCGAACTCCCCTGACTTGTCCTTCAATTCTACTCAGACGATTCATCAGATCTTTATATTCTTTTTCCGGTCGATCCTTTGTCTTGTGACAACATCCCGGACAGACTTCTTTTCTTCCATTGTATTCCTCCTGTCGTATAACCCCCAGGGGTATATTTTCTAATTATTAATATATACCCCCTACAGGTATATTTCAAGTGCTTTTTAACAAAAAGTTACTGTTCATGCTACGTGCGGTTGCTGCTTACGCTATATGCAGCCGGCAACAACAAAGAAGCTGTCATGGAACATTTCACAATTGTATCTATGTTCCATGCAGCTTCTCTGCAATCCATTATTATGTTCGTTATTATATTTCCTGACAAATCTGTCTTATTCTACACTCTTGAGTGATTCAACCATGTTAATCTTCTTTAACTTAAAATACATCACTCCATTGACAAACAAAGAAAAGGCCACTGTCAGAAGAAAGGCATACAGGAAACTCGGTGGATCGATATTTCGTCCAAACATAACCGAATCAATCTCCACTGTTTCAACAATAAAGCGGTGCAGAATTTTTCCGATCAACAATCCCGCCAGTGCCCCAATCAAGGTCAGCAGGATATTCTCTCTGTAGACATAAGAAGAAACTTCCTTGTCATAAAATCCAAGTTACCTTAATGTTGACCATGTCTCTCTTCGCGCTCTGTAATGTTAATATTATTCAGATTATACAGCACTACAAATGCCAGCATTCCTGCTGAAATAATCAATACAACAATCACGATGTCCAGACTCTCCAGCATATGATCCACCTGCTTTTTCAGGCTTGTCGTATAGCTGATGCTAAGTGTTCCATCACACTTCATTACATTTTCGCCGACATCCTTTGCCTCCTCTGTTGTACGATCCTGAGTTCTATAATAAATTGAATTATAGGCCGGAGCCTCACCGAATGTCTTTTCATAGACTTCAGATGTCATATAGAGATAATGTCCCATATAGTTCTCACAGATCGCGCTGATCAAGACTGTTTTCTCTCCATCATCTGTATCAATCGTTAATTTATCACCGACATTGACTTCCAGCAGTTTCGCTGCTTTTTCAGTCAGGATTGCTCCTTTATCATCCAATGAATAAATTTCTTTTGTCTTCCGATCCCGGATCACGACAAACTTTTTGAATGCTTCCACATCTTTTGGTACATCTAAATAAACTTCCTGAGAAGACTCTCCTGAACTGACTTCAATATTTTTCAAAAGATTTTCTGCAGTCACTGATACCTTCTTATCCGTATCCAGTTCTTTCTGAACCTCAATTCTCTCTTCTTCTGTCACATCTTCCTTTAAAATAACGTCTCCATCATAAAGCTGAATCTGTTCGTATTGAAGCGGAACGATTGCTGAAATAGAATCTTTTAATCCAAAACCAAACAACATCATGCCCATACAACCGCCAATTCCAAATACGGTCATGAAGAAGCGTTTTTTATATCTCACCAGATTACGCACGGTTGATTTCCATGTGAAATTCAGATTTTTCCAGATAAACGGAACTCGTTCCAGAAATACTCGTTTTCCCTGTTTTGGTGTCGGCGGACGCATCAATTCTGCTGCCTGCTCTCGTAATTCTTTCATACAGGAAAACAGTGTTGCGATCACTGTACATGCAAGTGCTGCTGCACATGCTGCTACGGCATAATACAAATTATACGGAATCACAACATCATTCATATGGCGATACAGAATCTTATATGCCGTGATGATAATATAAGGAAGTATCTTTTCTCCAATCAGAATTCCAAAAACTCCACCGGTTAATGTCGCAAGGATCGCATACCAGAGATATTTTCCAACAATTGAAGCATTTCCATATCCGAGAGCCTTCAAAGTACCGATCTGCGTTCTCTCTTCCTCTACCATTCGTGTCATTGTTGTCAGACTGATCAATGCTGCAACAAGGAAGAAAATGAGTGGGAACACTTTACCGATTGCCGCATACGATCTGCATTATCTCCATATCCACTGTATTCTGTCAGATTGTTCCGATCATAGACATACCACTTTGGCTTTTCAAGATCATCGATCTTCTGCTGTGCTTTCGCAAGCTCTTCTCTTGCTTCTGTAATCTGCCGCTCTCCATCCTCAATCTTCTTCTGAGCTTCTATACGCCCTTCCTCATACACTGCCCAACCGTCTTCCAGCTCCTTTGTTCCGCTGCTTAACTGCTGCTGTGCCTCCTCAATCTTCTTCTGTCCCTCACTGATCTGCTGCCATCCGCTGTCAATCTGTTGCTGACCGGATGTAATCTGCGCCTTTGCCTGATCTATCTGCCGACTTGCGGTAAGGATTGCAGCATCTCCCTGTGTCAACACATCCGTCAGTTTCTGTATATTATCCTGCAATACCGGAATACCTTCTTCAATCTGAGCTATCCCAGCTTCAACTGCTGGAAGCCTTCGTTAATCTGCGTCAATCCAGCTTCGATCTTTGTCTGGTTTTTCTGAATCTCCGCTTCGGCAGCTTTCGCCTCCAATTCCATTTTATCCAGATTTGCTTTCAATTCAGTCAACTTCTCTTCCATTGCTGTTTTTTCAGCTTCCAACTGTTCTAACTGAGCCTTTAATTCCGGATCTTCTTCTCCTGCTTCCTGCTTCCGGTCGTATTCTTCTTTCAGTGCCTCATATTTCTGTAAAAGAAGTTCATACTGTGTATTTAATTCTTCATAGGACTGTTTCAGCGGCTGATAAATCTGCTGATACGCAGACTGATAGTCTTCTGCCTGTTGCTGCAATTCTTCCTTTGCTTTCAGAAGCTCATCTTTCTTTTGCTGCATCTGTGTCTGTTGCTCTAAAAGTTCTTGTCTCTGATCTTCCAGACTTTCTTCCTGCTCTTTCAGTTGTGCCAGCTGATTTCTTAATGTTGTAAGTGCAATCTGTTTTTCGCTAAGTTCATGTGCTCCCTGCTCAACTTGTGCTTTGGACTGATCCAGCTCCTTTTGCTTTGATATCAGAAGATTTCTCGACTGCTCCAGTTCAAGCTTCGAAGCTGCCAACTGATTTCTTCCTCGTTCAAGTTCTTTCTGCACTGCATCAAGTTTCTCTCTTGCACTTGCAAGTTCTTCTTCCGCCTCTTCTTTTCCATCCGCCAGATCCTGCTCTGCCTGAGCTAACTCTTCTTGTGCTTCATCCACTTTTTCCTGCGCTGTCGAAGTAATCTCATCATATCTGGCCTGTTCTCTTTCCACTTTAATTGCCTGAACCTTTTTCAGCACAGAATCCACATGTTCTTCATATTCTTTCGTAAATGCAGTCGCTTCCTTTGCACCTTCAATCTGCACTGTAATCTCTGTATAGACATCTAATGAAAATGCTTTCTCCGGAACGCAAAGAAAGGCACTGACACTTCCATTTCCGATTGTTGTACTGCCTCTGTGAAATGCAATATACTCCGGACTGCTGACCGTACCAACAATGGTAAATGTATCTGTCTTAAGTGTATCTTCCAAAGAATCCGAAGTCCCACTCGATAATGTGATCTTATCCCCAATCTTCAGATTCTTTCCATCCAGATAATCTGCATCTATTACACATTCATTTTCCTTTTCCGGAAGCCTGCCATCTTCTAACTGAACTTGATTCATCTTATCCTGGAGCGCCATAACATGAACTGCTACCTGGTTTCCCCGAATCGTACAAAGTACATCTGTTGCATAGCTTCCTTCTGCATCCAATACACCATCCACAGCACGAATTGCATCCAGATCATCTTCTGTCAGTCCCATTGTACTCATTACCTGAATATCCATCAGGTTCTTCTCATCGAAATATGCATCTCCTGAATATCTCATATCCGGCTCTGATGCACGGATCCGGAAAAGAATGCACATCCTATCGCAACAATAAAGAAATGATAAAAAACGTCCAAGGCTATGACGGATCTCCATATAAAAGTTTTTTCGTAATGCTTTCTTCATCCACATCCCCTACCATTCAATTTCATCAATCGAAGTCGGATTCTCATTAGATTCCATTCTTGCTACCTGTCCATTTTTTATATGAATCAATCGATCTGCCATCGGCGCAAGTGCCTGATTATGTGTAATGATAATAACTGTCATTCCCTTTTCTCTACACATATTCTGAAGTAATTTCAAAATTGATTTTCCTGTATTGTAATCCAATGCACCTGTTGGCTCATCACAAAGCAAAAGCTTTGGGTTCTTCGCTAATGCTCTCGCGATTGAAACTCGCTGCTGCTCACCGCCGGAAAGCTGTGCCGGAAAATTATTCTTCCGTTCCCCCAGACCAACTTCCTCCAAAACTGCCTGTGCATCCAACGGATCCTTACTGATCTGCAACGCAAGCTCAACATTTTCCAATGCGGTCAGATTCGGCACAAGATTATAAAACTGAAAAACAAATCCGATGTCATCTCTGCGGTATCCTGTCAGCTGTTTGGAATTATAAGCTGTAATATCTTTTCCATCTACATACAGCTTCCCGCTTGTTGCTGTATCCATTCCGCCGAGAATATTAAGCACAGTTGTCTTACCTGCACCACTTGGTCCAACGATTACAACAAGTTCTCCCTGCTCAATCGAAAAGCTGATGTGATCCACTGCATGAATCTCAACTTCACCCATTTTATAAGTTTTCGTGATATCCTGCACTTTAACGAATTCCTTCATCTACATTCTCCTGACTCTTTTTCTCTTCTTCTGCATCTCTCCTGGCAAGCAGTCTGTTACTCTTTTCTTCGATTCTCTACAGGCGCAGTTTCTCCCACTCTTCTCCTGCACCGAATGTCTCATGAAAACGTTCCGGAAGCGGTGTATCCTGGAATAATTTCTTCTGATACTGTACGATCAGACTCGCAGCTAACGGCACTGCACCTGAATATTGCCGTTTTAAAACCTTACAATATTTCTGACATAACGGATCTGGCTTTACACTCATCACTATGTCATGCAATGAATCGTATTTCCCCACTGCCTTCATCCCAAGAAACAACGCTTTTCGCTTTCCAGATGTCGGTGCCAGAAACAGCTTATGATAAAAAACCATCCCTTTTAATGCCTTATAGATCTGCTCGGCTGTTACATCTTTGAAAAATGGTGCGATCACTTCCGCATACTCCATCTTCGGCTGAATGTGCTTTGCTGTCAGATAGCGCAACGGATCATGATAATCTTCCGTCAGCATCATTCGATCCAGTTCCATCTCAATCTCATTGTGTGAAACTCTTCCTACCTGCATAATTTTTTCAACATAAGGATGACATTCACTGTCTAAAGCAAAATGACAGATAAATCCATAAATATATGCACGAGCCGCTGCCGGATCTTTGCTTTCTCAATCACTTCAACAGCATGATGGAAAAACTCATCGGCAAATTGTTCATGAAGTGTATGCCCCTGTTCATTCACCGGATCTTTCTTTAATGCATTATAATAAAATAAGATATCCGGTCCATGTAACCCAATATCAAACAACTCTCTATGCGCTTCTATAGAATTCTGAAGGGGTCTTGGAAGTGCGCTGAGCACCTCTTTTCCGAATTTATAATGTGCGTATGTTGTTGGCATAAGAAACCTCTCCTTTTTCCGAATTTTCTTGTTAAGATTTATAATTACTCATATTATTATATTAACACATTCTTCCCTGTCTGACAGTAATTATCTTTATAAAAAATATGTGAAATGATATTAAAAATGCTAATTTTTTACGTTACTGTTCAAGGACTAACTGGACTTAAGAAAACCGATGGTGTAAACTGGGAAACAGCTAAAGCCATCGGTTTTCTTTATCCAAATATCCTGGACACTCTGTCAAATATATTTTCTGGTTCTTCTAAGCGCATCAAAACAAGCATGCTCATGCATTGACAGAGGTAATCGATGCTTTCGAAACTTCTGAATGTCACGGCCTGCGCCTGTTTCCGCTTATAATTCCTTAGAAGCCTTTCGGCTTCATTATTAGTGGCAGGTACCCGGAGATCATGCAGGAACAGCAGATGGTTCTGCATATATTTCTCCATTCTCAGGAATAAATTATACCCGTCTCTATAGTAATCGTTTGCCGGAACATTTTCATATTCCTTCCGGGCGGTCTCCAGTATCTTACGGTATCTTTCTTCGAATTCAGAGACCTTACAGGGATCCAGTTCCTCAGACGGCTGTAATCCATTCCGGAAATGGATCATTTCCTGTACCAGTGAATGCATATCTTTATTCCAGGTACGGTCCGGCTCATTATCCATGCTACCTTTCAGATAGCGCAGCACATGGGCAAGGCATTCCTGATGATCCGTTCCATAATTATAAAAGGTCCGGTCATGATCGTGTACAAGGATCCCCTGGTAATCTTCAGTGACCGTGTCCTTTACCCCTTCATGCCCTTTTTTCTCACGGGCAAAGTACAGGGCTTTTCCGTCCGGCGTTGCGCAGACATATATCTGGCAGCCCTTTCCGTTTTTCCCTGCCATTTGTACAGTCTGTATACATGACAGAGGAAAGCAGCATATCTGCATAAGCAGACCTGCGCTCAGCTTCCGTTTTTAAGGCAAACTCCCTGCTGAGTCTGCTCACCATTCCTTTTGAGATATTCAGTTTTCCACCGGTCAGGCCTGACAGAAACTGTCTGCTCTTATCGATCGATGTACAGCAGTCATTGTTAAGAAGAAACAGAAATGCCCGGATGCTGCCGTCATAATTCACATCATCAATGACTCCGGCCGGAAATGGAGCATGAACGCGTTCTCCCGTCTGACTGCTATAATAAACATCTGCATGATATTCTGTTACATCCAGGAGCATGCGGATGCCTACCCGTTGTTTTATGATCGTTTTTGATGTCTTTTTAAAAGAATTGTCTTCCAGGACTATTTCCGGAGGCGGGAGAAGGATTGCCGGCCGGGTCGGCTCCTGTTTTTGCGGCAGTGTCCTTATGGCCTGGCTGGCTCCGGGTTTCCTTCCGGTCTTTTCCCTGCTGTTCGTTGATCTTTTTCTTCCGGAGTTGTTTTGGAAGAGGGATAGAAGAATTTTCATAATCACGGTTTATCTGTGCACGGAGTTTCAGATTTTTTCCCTGTTCTTCTTCCAGCCTGACTGCTGTTTCATAAAACTGGTGCTGGAGTTCTTTTACCTTATCCAGTGCATCATCCCTCTGTTTTTTCTGCTTTTCAGGGCGCGCTTTTCCATCTCCTGGAGCTCCTGTTTCGTTTTTCTTCTGCATTTTTTCAAACTCCAGAAGCATATCTTCCAGTACCTGGAACCAGTAATTACGGACACGTATCGTTTCCTTATGGGCATCCGCCGCTTCTTTCTGCAGTTCCAGATCCTGGATCCATATTACCTGCATTCCTTCTGATGAAGCTCTTTCAGCCGGACATATCTTTCTCCGGATTCCAGTTCTTTATTTCTGGTCTGTGCAGCTTTCAGGCGGCACAGGAGTGTAATACGGTCATAAGCATCAGGCATACTTTTTCCCCCGGCATAGTTTTATCTGTCAGACGCCGCTGATAATATCTGTGATCTTTGAAATATGGTCTTCCAGAAATTCGATCATTTCTTTCTGCTTCTGGATAAACTCTTCCTGGATCTCAATCTGCTTGAGATAACCGTCAAGAAGTTCATCACGTTTTCTAAGTTCTTCTCTTAAATCAATGTTCATAAGCCGTCCTCTCTTTCCTGACAAAAGTATAGCAGAAACACAGGAAAAAAGCGAACTGCCGGAAAGGATACTTTCGTCAATCTGACTGTGGATAAGGTACCAGTTTTACAATAAAAAAGCAGACATAATCAGATGATATCCGTTAAAAAATATGCCTGAAAGATAATCTTTTGTGTATAAGCTTTCAGAAAAGGAACAGCAGAAAAACTATAAACA
>ENA-OQCX01001114-OQCX01001114.1-human-gut-metagenome-genome-assembly--contig:-NODE-1114-length-12974-cov-2.175761_pt1 | contig 12974 bp, 19 predicted proteins | sample MGYA00242762_ERZ504587 | MGnify/ENA primary metagenome ERZ504587 (study PRJEB26092, sample SAMD00036337) | human gut metagenome | host: Homo sapiens | study: EMG produced TPA metagenomics assembly of...
GACATATCCCCTCCTGATGTAAAGGTAGAAACAACTTTTTTTTCAAAGAAAATTTTTCATCACAGAGCTATGCAATTACCCTCAAAAATCACACAAAAAAAGAACCTCCGATTTCTCAGAAGTCCTTATTTTACGCCATTTCTTTAAAATTCATCTGCTGCCTGCACTGTTGCCAGCTTCATATCAAACTCGACTAGGTTATGCTCCATATGGCACGTTCCAGCCAATCTGTATGTCTTTTCTTTATCCCAATTGCATGTATTCCAGATTATCCGTAACATTGGCACACTACTAATCTTAAATTCCCAATTCTCCGGATTGTATTTAGGCACACGAAAACATTCTGCTTCCTTTCTGGAACATGCCTGTACCACTAAGCCTTTCTTATCAGGGTTAAAAAGGAACCGTATGTACCTCGGCTCTCCCAGTACCACTATTGTTGAATGAAAAATTCTTATCTTTCCCCATTTTTGGCACAAAGAAATCCCTGGTATCATCATATTGTTTTCCTGCATATTGATACCTCCAATCTCAGAGCAGACTTTTCCCTGTCTTCATCTATTTTGGTGTTGTAAATTCCGCATATCCCTTCAGCATATTTATTTCCAAGGCTTTCTTATGTTCCTCTACTGGCAATCCAAAAGAATCTTTCCATTCTTTCGGATAAAAAGGTGTACGAGTCTTTTTATTTATTTCTTCAGTAGAAGTATTATCCTCTGATGCATTTGATAATGACGTTCCTTCTATATTATTGCTACTCTCTGCATTTTCCTGATTTTCTGCATTTTTCTTCTGACGTTTTCCCTTAATATCCAGGTATATCTCTGTCTCCATCAGATCAAATACATATATTGTCTCACCTTCAAACGAAATCTTATGTCCTAAAATCTTATAACGACAATCCAGATTCCACCCCATCATTTCATACATCATGGCAGAAAAGATTTTGTTTGTCATTTTTCTGCTTTTTCTTTTATCTGGTTTTGCCACGCACCAACGAAGTGCGTCTTTATCATTTTCTTCGCACTTTCGGACAACCATTCTTTTATTTTCCTGGTTTACAAGTATCTGTATATAAACTGCATCCTCCAATCCGGCAATGCAGGCTGTATTAAATGTTACGCTGTCTCTCCGGATCACAACAGCAGGCTCCCTTAAATGTGCAAACAACTCACGTCTGACAACCTGATAACCGTCATAACTGAAATCCTCTGCCAGCTCTATCGCTTTTTGATCAACAATCTCCTGCTCATCTGTGTAATTTGTTGTATCACTCATATGTAGCACACCTCATTCTATCTATCAATTTCTCAGCTTCATCTATCAAATCATCCAATATTTCTCTGGTTATAATTTCCATACCTTCAACTGTCTTTGCCGGGCGTAGTATTTCCCAATTTCCTTTATATGCTATTCGTTGAAGAAAAACTGTTCTGTTTGTTGTTTCTCCAAAATTATGAATCCATGCTTTTGGATAAAGTACTTTCTTAACAGTCTTCATATTTTCAGATGGGGCTTCTACCGATGAGTCTATATGTTGTTCTTCAACATATTCTTGTACGAATACCTCTGGTTCTTCCAATTCAAATATCAATAGTTGCTCGTCTGAATTGCCACAAAATTGCCCTCGTAATTTATATTTGCAATCGCTGTCCCAATTCATAAGTTCAAATAACGGTTCCGAGAAGCCTTTACAGCTCTTAGGTAGAACTGCCCATCGTCCATTTCGTATAGTTCCCCATTTTATAGCATTTACATTACTTTTTTCACAGGGACGAACAGCGATACATTTTTCCACCGAATTAAATAACAATTCCACATATTCTACATTTTCAAATTCATACACGCAGTATTAAACGTAATCTTCCCAGAAGATATTGTGACTGCCGGATCAAACCTTGTTGAAAAAAACTGTGCTCTTACAATCTCATATCCGCTCAAATCGAACGCACTTTTGTTCGTTTGCTCTGCCTGGATCTCGTTCGTATCTTCATCATATGCACTTAATGATGCTTTTTTATAATCATCTGTTGAAAATCCATTCCATGCCCGGTTTACCGGCACAAATCCCTTTAATGCTCCCTGGTCAACTACTTGCAATGTAGGCAGAGGATACCCTTTTCTACTATACTTTCCTGCTTCTAACAGTTTTTGTGCCGCATTATAAATTTCTCTGCTTACTATTGCTTCATGGTGATCTGCTTGCCTGTATTGATTTCTGTCATGGTTATTTTTCTTTGACTTATGATTCAGATAATTGGGTGTAAATGTTTTTCTGGACAAAACATCGCCACAATGCCTTTCATTACGAAGAATATTTACAATTGCACTTCCTGTCCACTTTGTGTTTCCCAGTTTTGTTTTCCGTTCCAAATCCATTAATATCTCAGCTATTTCAGAAGTCGGAAAACACTTAAAAACAGATAATAACACAGTCTGACCGTATCTGCTTCTGTTTCGTTGATAACAAGATTTCCATCCTCGTCTTTATCATATCCTAAGAGTTTTGGTGTCAGAAAAATCCCCCTTGAAAACCGTTGTTCAATAGAGATATTCATAATTTCACTTTTCGTGTGCGATTCTTCCTGTGCTGCTGCCGACAACACTGCAAGCATCATTTCACTTGTATTATCAAGCGTATAAATGTGCTCTGTTTCAAAAAATACGCCCACCTGTGGCTTCATATTTGCCAGTTCACGGACTTTAGCAATACAATCAACAATATTTCTGGCAAATCTGGATACGCTTTTGGTAACTATCAAATCTATTTTTCCAGCTTGGCAATCTGCAATCATACGGTTAAATTCATCCTGTGCAATAAGGATGTTCCTGAAATACCTTCATCCGCATATATGCCAACAAGATTCCACCCCGCATGTTCTTTTATCATATCTTCATAATGATTTTTCTGCAGTTCATATGAAGATGTCTGATTAGCGTCATCCGTGGACACACGACAATATGCACACACTCTTTTTGTGCCTGCATCCTCAAATAGTTTTTCTTTCTGTTTCGCTGGAATGAACTCCAATTCACTACGATCTACACCTTTGTATCTTGCACGAATCTTCTCTTTTCGTTCTTCCTGGCTTACAGCATGTTTTTCTTGTTCATTCATATGCTGTCCCCCACTTCCATGTGCCAGTACCATATCTTGCCTTTTTTATATGCACTAATCTCCGCAATCTTCTTTGCTTCCTGTACCGTTCGCTTGCCAATACCATATTCTTTCATCTTTTCATAGATATATGTACTTGGCAGATCTTCCACTGCCAACATCGCTTGAAGATATTCAACCGCAACATCTTTTTTGGCAGTACTTTTTTCCACTGCCAGCAATTCTTCTATATTTATCTGACATTTTCCCATCCAATGAAACCCTTTTTCTTTATCCAATTCAAATCCTATTGGTTCTCCTTCTGGTGCAAGGCTCGATTTCACCGGAAACATATATCTTTTCCATGGTTCTTCTTTGTCTCTTGATACCATAAGAATACTTCTCGCTGTTGCGGCAATATCAATACTTCCTAATCCTCTATATATCTGCTTTCCACCGCTACTCTTTGTCATGTGTCCCACCAGAATAATCGCACAGTTTGTTTCTTCTGCAACCTTGGATAGTTTTGACAGTGTTTCTCGCATTTTTACGGCATTAGTCATATTTCCATTATGTCCGATAAATGCCTGTATCGGATCAAGCACAATCATTTTTGCACCAATCTGGTTAATTGCAGTCTTTATACGTTCATCTTCCAGTGTCAGTTCTTCGTTATCATCTTTTATAAATGCAACTCTATTACAATCTGCCCCTGCCTGTTCAAGCCTTGGTTTTATCGTATCTCCTTTTCCATCTTCTGAACATTGATAAATCACAATCTCTGGTTCTTTTATCTTTTGACCGTCTGGCAAATATCCGCCCTTTGTCAATATAGCTGCAATATGAATAATTAATGTTGATTTTCCTTCTCCCGGATCACCCTGTAATATTGTAATTTTCCCACAGGGAATATATGGATACCATATCCATTCCACCTCCGAGGTTTTCACGTTGGAATAAAATTCAACACCTGTAATTGTATCTTCCAAATTTGATACCCCCGGTGTTTCATGTATTCTTCTACTACATATGAATAATTGCACTAAACTTCTACTTACATTTAATTATAATATATCTCTTTTAGGAATACAATAAGGAATATCAAATGTGTGTGGAGTTTCATTGCAAACATTAACTAATAGTCAAAGTCTAGGAGGTGACAGGTTTGGAAGTAGAAATTGATTATCTTGCTATTGGAAAGAGAATCCGCACTGCACGTCTGTCAAAAAAAATGACTCAGGAAACACTTTCAAATATGATTGACGTTGCCCCTACCTATGTCAGCAGTATCGAAAACGGACATACCAAGTTAAGTCTGGCTACTCTGTTAGGGATTGCACAGAGTCTTGATACAACCGTGGATCAGCTCTTATACGATAATACCCCAGTACTGGTTTCCAAGTTCGATGCTGATATAAAAGAACTTACTTCTGATTGCAGCAATCAGGAAAAAGAATTTTTACTGGAAATTATAAAATCAACTAAAACTGCATTACGCAACTACAAGCACGTCAAATAATCCAAGGATGCAGAAACTCTATTATTTCTGCATCCTTCTTTTATCCTTTTACGGCCTTGCTTCCTTGCAATCTTGTATTAAATACGGAGGATTCATATGAAGAAAAACGCTATACTTTTTTCAGCAAGCAATTATACAAAGTCACCTCTGATCCAAATTGACGATCTGCCTGGTGTAAAATATGACATTCAAGCAATGCATAAACGACTTGCCCAAATTGGATTTGAAGTCAAACAAATAGAAAACATTTCAAAAGAACAAATCATTCCTGCTTTAGAAGATAATGCTTCCCATTCGCCTTGTGATGCTATCCATATCGTATACTTTACCGGACACGGCGGACATAATAACGGTAATAATTATATTTATCCAGTAGATTTTGCATCCAAGTTTGAGAAAAGCAAGGATATTGAAGCATCTGCAATGAATATTCAAGATATTATCTCTATATATAAAGGAAAAGGACGGCTTATCCTCATTCTGGATGCCTGTCGTTCAGATTTTGGCTTATCTAAAGGATATTATTCTGAGATAAACTGCTGCTGAAGATGTATATATTGCTTACGGAACTCAGTTTCAATATACTTCTATCGGTATTGCCAATCAAATGAGTCCATTTACCCAGGCTATCTGTGATGAGATATTAGAACCAAACATTGACGTAGATGAGTTATTTACACGAGTACGCAGAAATGTGTATTCCAAATATCAAATTCAAATCCCTGCCAGTGTTAATGCCCTTCTCAATAGAATTGCTTTACATAAACAACTAAGTTATACGAATTTCGATGAAGAAGTGTATAAATTTGTAAAAAAATATGCTGACGATTACAACAATAAATATGGATACTTTCATGGTGATGATCTGATTTTTATAGACGCTGCTCAATATTTCAATATCAGTTTTTTAGATGCCGTATGGAAATTTAGGAAAGTAGATAATAAGGTATATACTGATAGAGGTGCAAAAATTCCCCTCCTTCCAGAAGATGAATCAAAATTTGTCACCTTTCACGGATTATTCCGTGGCAAAGAATATTTTACATGTGATGAGAATCATACTTGGTATTATAATGGACGCCAAATCCGTATGGGAGAAATTCCACCATTACCAGCAAGTATGCAACCCGAAGCTCCTGAAGTTGGAAAAGAATTATATGTCACCTTTGACATTCAAAAATATGACAATTCTATCATAATAACCACCAACTTGCCTGATAATTATATTCTCCTAGTAAAGAGCAATCTTTCCAAAAATTCAGACCGCAAGACAGTAACAAATGGTTCTGTAATGATTGAAAATGCCCAAAATATTTCATCCATAACCATCGGCTCCGCTTTTATCACCGATTCTTCTGTTAAAGAACAACTAGGAAAAAGAGCCAGAAACCTTCTTGGCAAGTATGTAAAATACGATCCTGTTTGTGGAAATCAAATAAGTGCTGTTTTTAACTTTTAACAGAATTACTCATTACTGCTGATATACAATCATTGCATATCAGCAGTAACATATATACTTACTCACAATACAGCCACCGATCACCATCCCAATATGGCTGTGCTTCACTTCTGGAATTATACATTTCATCAAACAAATTAAAAGCTACTAATCTTGCTGTGTCAAAATCAGAGATCTTTTTCCCATGATAATTCCAACGCCATTCTCCTGCGTAGCAAACACCCCATCCCGTACCGTATTTGCTACGCATGATTGTAATATTTTCGCCTTTATACTTTAATGTAAAGTTCCCAGATCTAACTACCTGACGCCATTCTTTTTTCATAAAATTCTTTTTTCGTTGTACTCGATTTTTCAAATCTCTTTCCCTTGCTTCCGGATTTTCGTAATCATCTGTCATATGGCAAGCACAAATACAACCTACTCTCAATTCTCCTGGGAATTCTGGATGTGTCATAATATGCACATATCGTATTTTTTCGTTACCACACATTTCGCATCGTTCGTATTCTATATCTTCTCCAAATTCTGCTTCTTCCCCCAATCTTCCATTCCTATTTCCGTCCATCCTTTGTGTGGAATGTCTTTCTTATCCCATCGCATTTTACCGCCTCCCGTCAATATCCATACTAAATATGCTAACATATTATTTACAAATATACAACATATAGGAAGTTAGTGCCTATCTTTTTCAGCACAACTCCCCTATACCATACTTCAAATTTTAAATTTCCGAATCAAACATCGACAACCCTGCCAACATCATATCTTCATCCATATCCAGATTTTCATTATCTTCTGACTCCGCTTCTGGCTTATTCTGATCACCTGCCTCAGTCATAGATTTCTCAATTCTTGATAAAAAATCTTTATCCTGCAACAATTGCTTTTTAATGTCTTCTATATTTATACTTCTGGCAGAAGAAACCGTATTCACTGCTGTCTCTCCGTTTTTCATCCAGGCATGAACCAGTTCTGTCACAAGTGCTGTCTTGCACCTTTTCTTGGTCTTTAAATATTCTCCCGCTTCTCTTTGGCGTTCATCATCTTCATTGAAAATCAGCACGACCTTTATCTGTCCCACGAACCGCACCTCCTACCCTCTACGCAGGCGAGCTGCTGTCAATTTTTCATATCCGATAGCATTAGCACGCACATCATCAATAAATTCCACATATTTAAACTCTGAGGAATTTTCAATTTGCTTTCTCAACAGCAAACTTCCACCACCAAGAAAAACAGCCGGATTAGTTCTGAAATCAGTCACATGAGTATGTAGTTTATTGATGATTCTCTGTAACCAGTTTTCTGCCATTCTCTGAATTTCCACAATTACTTCCTCTTCCAGAATGGTTTCCTCCTGCATTAACACCTGTTCCACATCGGAAGAATCTAAGTGAATACCATAGTTCTGCTGTATTGCATTGGAAATTTCCGACCTGAGAACTGCCATACCAGAACGATCACTGACACGGACAGATAAATCCGGTTTTCCATTTCTAATCACCAGAAGATCAACCGTTCCGTCTCCAATATCAATGCAGTTTACTGTGCGGTATTTCTTTAAAAGGCTTGCTTTAAAGCATATAACAGCTGCAAAGTTCTGAGGACTGACAAATACATCCTTCAAATAGAAACTTACAGTTTTACCATTCATTTTAAATGTAATTCCATGTTTTGCATGATCTAAAAAATATTTCTTGAATGATGTTGCCTGCTGCCCATAATCTGCCGGAGGTAATCCGATTCCCAGTACTACATCTTTTCCCGTCAACGTAATCCCCTTATTCCGGGCTTCCATTGTAAGAGCATATAACGTCAGAATAAAATAATCATCATCTACTGTTTTGTCTGCCTTAAATGGCATTTTTGTATCAGACAACGTATAATAGGTTCCCTGGTATTCCAAAATATCCTCATTCATAAATCTTCCCGGTTCTGACACATATCGAACAAGTCCACATGGGAAACATACGCTTTCTCCCTTCATATTTCCGTTTCCATGGTCAATTCCAAAAATAATCTCTGCCATTGCTTTTCCTCCTGTTTTTTAACTGTACTTTAAGTAACATCAGCACATCTCTCAGTTTCAATTTTGCTAATATTTAAGTATCACTTATCTACAATGTACCATCACTTTTGTATGTCTTGTTCTACTTAAATATTACTTTTGTATGTGTTTTAAATATATACCATACATTTGTATGTGTCAATACATTTTTATATATTTTTGTGTATTTTATGATAGGAAATATGATATAATCCAGCTATGGAGGTAGCATAATGACTGTTGGTGAAAAAATTAAATATTTTAGAACTTTACATGGTTTTACCCAGGATCAGCTTATACAAGCTACTGGTCTAAGCATAAGTACATTGCAAAAATATGAATCTGATGAACGCAAACCTAAACCGGAACAGCTCTTAAAAATATCCCAGGCACTCGGTATCAGTATAAATGTTTTCATGGATTTTGATATTCATACCGTTTCTGATCTGCTCTCACTTATTTTCAAAATGAATGAGCAACTGGATTTAAACTTTAATTCTCAAAAAGACAGCAATGGGAATATTCTGCCCGATACCCTGACGCTTCATTTGGAAATCCGGTAATTAACCAAAAACTTTCTACTTACGTTGCTTTTCTAAATAAAATGGCAGATTCAGAAAAGGAACAATATACCCAGGCGCTTCAGGAATTAGAGAACCAGCTTCTTGATGACAGTACAGATATTCAAAAAACAGCTCCGATCATGGAAGCATCTGCTCCAGCTTCTGATTCCGCTTTTTCCGATCCTTCCTATCAGAAAATACAGAACCTGTTATCTGATTGTACTTCACAGGAAATGGAATGGATTTTAAAGTCTGTACAACTTATAAAAGAATGTATGCGTAATACTCCTGAGTAGCTATAATTTTCCGCAATCAAATACAAAATGAGAGGAAAACAGTTGTCATGCTGCATCCTCTCATTTTCGTACTATCATTTTTTCAAATCTTCTATGATCTTTTCCAGATTAATACCCATTCCATTAAATTGTGGCTGTAAAATCAAATACTCTTTCAACGGTGAAAGTTTACCAAGCATCTTCCTAATCCGACCACTTTTCTTTTCCAGCTCTAATTCCAGCTCCTTCAAGCACAATTTATAATATGGAACTGCAATATTTATTTCCTTCAAATAACCTTTCAGTGTTCTATGCTTGAAGTGTCGTTCAAGTGTATGGCTGCATTTCCTAATATTATCAGAAAATCTATACAATCCACGCCCAATGTATTAAACTCAACATTTTCCAGATATTCTTTTAAATTCTTAATCTTATTTTGTTCTACCAGACAATCCAACAAATAAATCTGTGCAAATGCGTTCTTCATATCCTAGACTTGTAGTAAAATGTTGCTCTGCCACTTCATAGTTTCCCAACTTCCAATTTACATAGGCTATGTCAGAAAAATATTTTGCCTTGCCAGAACTATTGAAATTATCAACCTTCATTTGCTTGCGGATCTCCAGAGCTTTATCGAGCCATTTTCTATCTGGCTCAAAATTATAATACATTTCATACATTTGAGCAGTTATATCCTGTGAATACAGCTCAATTTCCGTATAAGGTACTCCTTTTTCCAATTTCTCAATCACTTCATCTGCAATCTTTTTTGCACCCTCATTATCGGATACTAACGAAAGCTGTATTGCCTTGTCAAATTGATATTTTAATTTCATCAGAGAATCCTCTGATTTTTCGATCAAAATATCATCTATTTCAGCAACTTTGTCAACTCTCCTGTTGGTAATATTACTGACCGCAGTAATTCCAGCATTCTTTGATCTGTGTGTACATCGACTTTTATATTCTTTGCAATAGCTTCAATCTGTTCTGTGAATCTGCCATTTTCATTATTCAAATCATAATACAATAACTGGTAGTATTCGCATTCATTTTTCCATTCTTCCGCATCAACCAATTTTTTTATAGTCTCAAATCTTTCTCCCCAATTATCAGTATTTCCTTCCGGAATGCTGCAAAAAATGCGGTCTGCCAGTTCCGATAATGCGTTTATATCTTGATGAAGTATGAATTTCCCAATTGCCGGATTATCCTTTAAACTTCTATTTGTATGCTTCTTAACTTTCACCAGGTAATCCGTCAGCATGGCAATTGCTATGTAATATGCTTTTATATAATTTTTACTTTCAAGCTCCCTTTTATAATCCTCTATTTTCATTCCACTGAATGGTTTACAGCAAATCCCATACATTCGCCCTGATCCGCAAAGACATTTTTCATCATCTAACATATTTCTTCTCTCCCTGTTTATGTACTGATTGATATTCTACCACATCTTTCTGCATCAAGAAATGGCAAAATAAAACCACAGGCAGTCAACCCGTGGTCATATTCTCTACCATATTATTCCTTTACATTCTTTTTCCGTTATATCCGACCAGCACTCTGCTGATCGGGTAGCCTACTATGTACATATCGCTCTGACTGCCAGACCTGCTGCAATCACACATCCAAATACGCCGCCTACAATTACGCACAGGGCAACCATTCCAAGAATACCGGATAAATCCCAGTGCCATGGAACAATAATAAACATATGCGGTATTCCTACCGGAACTCCATACACCAACATCAAGCGGAACCAGTCAATTTCTCCATTCACTATATAAATATACTGTCCAAGCCAGCCGATCAGCAACAAACCTGTGAATACTAAAACCCCTTTACATATAAAATTCTTAAATGTCATGCTTCTTTTTCCCCCTTCTGGTATTTTTCGATTGCCCGCATGAGAATATCATCAAACTTAAACACAACCTCTATCCGTTTTTTATCGTACACATATACTGTATCAATCGTGGCATCAACCAGCTCCTGTGTGATTTTTTCATGCTGCATTTCTCCATCAAGCAGCTCTATCGCAGACGCTACTTTGTTTTTATAAGCACTTTCCTCTACTGATAAGTGAGTAAGTCTTTCCATTTCTGTCTCATTGCGGTTGACTTTATCTGTAAGCTGCTGCTTCATAAGCAAATATTTATCTTTTGTAATAATTCCTTCTGCATATGCTTCATATTGCCGCATTCGCTCACTTTTCAATTTGTCATTTTCTAATTCCAATTGCTTTAGCTTCTTTTTCCTTACACCATCTAACGCATTTGCTTTTTCCTCAATATCTTCCCGAATCATATCAAGTACATAGAGAACTTGTTGCAGTGCATACCATACATGCCCCTCTATAATCATAACAGGAACCGCTTCATCTGAACATTTTGAAAACTTCCCCGTCAGTTTTTTATGCGGACAGTACACTTTATCATTTGCACCAGACTCCATCAGAACCATCGAACGTCTGCAGTTTCCACATCTTAATTTCCCCTTCAATGCAAATTTTCTTGTTCCTCGGTATCCTGGCTTATTCATAAACATGATCGTTGCTTTTGCCAGTTCATATTCTTCTTCTGATACGATTGCCGGATGAACATTTTTTGTAATAACCATATCCCCATATTTTGATTTTCTGGTTATTTTACTTCCAACTGCAACACTCTGTCGTTTTCCCTGTACTAATGCTCCTGTATATTCATATCTGCAAAGGATTGTACGAATCATTCCACAATCCCATAATACTTCTGTCTCTGGTAACTTCTGATTATATCCATAATGTGTCAGACCATTTTCTTTATTATATTTTCCCGGTGTAGGTATCTTCTGCTCATTCATATAATACATAATCTGCGTAGTATTACAGCCTTCTATTGCTTTGTCAAAAATAGCTCTTACATATTTTCCTGCTACCGGATCAATCATCCATTCTCCCGTCTCAGTATCTCTTAAATATCCAAATGGCGGTTTTCCTCCCGTCCATTGTCCGTTTTTCCATTTCACTCTCAACGCACTTTTTATCTTCTTCGAAATATCTTTGCTGTAAAGATTATTAACCAGGTTATGAATAGCCATATCCATTCCCATCGTTTTCCCAAGATAATCATTACTGTCATAATTATTGTTGACTGAAATAAAACGAATTCCCAGTATTGGAAGTATCTGCTCCAGATAATCTCCAAACACCAATATAATCCCTTCCAAATCTGGAAAAGTCTTTTACAATAATCGTATCTATCTTTCCTGCCTTTGCGTCTTCTATCATTCTTTTAAATTCCGGACGTTCAAAATTTGTTCCCGTATAGCCGTCATCGACGTATTCTATATATTCGTCAGCCAGATCATCCCTGTCCTGCAAAAAGTTCACAAGAAGCGTTCTCTGATTTTCAATACTATTACTTTCATCTTTATTATTTTTTCCCAGATCACCATCTGCAAGTGACAATCTAAGATATAATGCGTTCTTCAGCACTCTTAACACCCTCTATCAATTCTATTATCTGCTGGAATTTATCATCACACCTGAAACACACATGAATGTTCCCATTTTTGTATACTTCCACATATTCTACAAGTTCCTGCACCAGCTTTTCATTGAAACTTCGTTCATACAAATATGCTCCAGGTTGTTTACCATATCCATATATCTGTCAGCTTTCTTTTCCAGCATTCTTTGTTTCTGTTTTGCAGCTTGCAATTCATCCCTTAATTCCTGTAAGTTCTGAATATACCGTTCCTTCATCATGTCAAAATCTTCTTTTTCAACAATCCCACACACATAATTTTCATACAACGTTGCATTTTTTTCTTCTGCCTGCGATACCTTTCGTTCCAGCATCCGCACATTTGCACCGGCTTCATAAAAAGCATTTTTTTCACTGGTGTCGCTTTTCAATTTCTGTAACAACTTCTTCCTGTCGCATAAACTCTTTATAAGAATTTGAATCTGATCCATCACAAGCATTTTTAACAGGTTTTCTTCAATTTTCTGATCACAATGGTTTT
>ENA-OQCX01001115-OQCX01001115.1-human-gut-metagenome-genome-assembly--contig:-NODE-1115-length-12971-cov-1.680318_pt1 | contig 12971 bp, 12 predicted proteins | sample MGYA00242762_ERZ504587 | MGnify/ENA primary metagenome ERZ504587 (study PRJEB26092, sample SAMD00036337) | human gut metagenome | host: Homo sapiens | study: EMG produced TPA metagenomics assembly of...
GGGATGCAATGATCAATTTTTATAACATTTATGTAAATGACCGTGATACAAAGGTCATACAAATATATTTAAAGACAATGCGGCCAGCAATCTGGGCGTTGGAAGAGTATCAGGCAAATATCCGTAAAGAACAAAGGATACGACATGATAAAAAACTTACAGATTCATGGGACCAGGTGATGAAAACTGTGCCAGGATTGCCTAAGAACTGGATTGCCTGGGTTTCGAAATATGGAATTATGGAACATTATATCTTTTACAAGTATCAGAAAAATGGTGCTACAAATGGATACTGCACCTATTGCAAAAAGCATGTTCCAATCCGCTCACCTAAATATAATCAGAAAGGACATTGTAACATATGTGGACAGCCGGTTACTTTTCGTTCTGTGGGAAAATCTGGAAGATTTTGTACAAAGTGGTATAGAGTTTACCTTGTTCAGAGACGTAAGACTTCTGGTTTTGTAATCCGGATATTTCAGGCCAGAACATGGTATAAAAAGGCTGGCTATGCAGATTGCGAAACGACCTGTCATGAAGAGCAGAGAAGAATTTTCTCTGCAAATGGAAAGGAAATCTCTAATTTTGTCTATGGATTGTTCAAACGGCGGGAAATGCGCTGGATTCTATATTGGAAGCCTTGGTATTATACTTGCTGTGGCATCCAATATAAAGGGAATGTTTATCCATATACCCTGTCAGATCTGTCCAGACATGAATTAAAAGAAACCGGTCTGCGTGAGTATGCCCTGAGGCAGAAAAAGATAGATCCGGGAAAGTATCTTTACCTGTGGCAGACGTATCCGGTACTGGAACAGATTGTAAAAGCAGGGCTTTTCCAGTTGGTAGATGATATATTGGAGTACAGGGCAACAGATGCAATAAAAAGAAAAGGCAGGAAACCAACAGATTTTTTGTCAGTGACTAAGAAAGAGTTAGAAGACTGCGAGATATGAATGGCGGGGCAAAAGAACTCAAATGGCTTCAATTTGAAAAGAGCTCAGGAAGAATAATCAAGGATGAAGAAATCTACTGGATGGCAAAGGAAGAACTGGAACCCAAAGATTTGCAGTTTGTTCTGGACCGGATGAGTATCTGCCAGGTTCGGCATTATCTTATGAAACAGTCCGAAAAGTCCGGAGATGATATCAGCCATATACTGCAGGTATGGAAGGATTATCTTTCTATGGCTGGAAAACTCAGACTGGATGTATATGATTCGATTATTTACCGTGCCAGTGATCTTCAGCGGCGTCATAGTGAAGCTGTGATACAGATGGAAGAAAAAAAGAAGGAAATAAGACGGAGAAGAGCTAGGAAGAAAAGTATGTTGGATTTCAGGAACAACTTATCGCTCTGAAAGAAAAATATGAATTCAGTGCAGGTGAATATCAGATTGTTGCACCAAAGAGCATAGATGACATCCTGTATGAAGGGGATACACTTCATCACTGCGTAAATAAGACGGATAATTATTTTGACAGGATTGCCTCAAAGGAAAGCTATATTCTGTTTTTGCGGAAAAAGGAGAATCCGGAAGTACCATTTACACATTGGAAGTGGAACCGAATGGGACCATCCGGCAAAAACGTGCAGAATTTGACCGTCAGAATAAGGATATTGATGAGGTGACTTCTTTTTTGAGATTGTGGCAGAAGGAAATTCAGAAACGATTAACAAAAAAAGATTATATGAGTGCGGAGAAAAGCAGAAAACTAAGGCAGCGGAAATATCAGGAGGTACGTGACCAGCATATCGTTGTCCATGGTGGAGAATTTGCCGGAAAACTTCTGGCTGATCTTTTGGAGAAGGATCTGATGGGGATACCATTGGAGGATTCAGAGAAAAAAGAGGAAAGACTTTCTTTGATGGTAGCATAAATAAAAAAGGCAAATAGATGCGGCAGGGACTATCCCTGCTGCATTTTAGCAGAAAGAGGAAATGATATGGAAGAAAAATATAATCTTGTGACACAGGAACTCCTGCTCGCGGGCTATACCGAGGAGCATTATCCGGATTATGTAAGGCTTCCGGGTGGGGTATTTGGAAAAAGTTCGCTTGAAAACATTTACGGTGGATTCGAATATACACAGGATTTTCTTAGCAGAAAAGCATTTCGAACCGGATGCGGCCTATATGTGCAGGCATCTAACTGTATTTCTGATATGGATTATATGGGAGTGAGCTGGTGTTATGAAAATGACAACGTGCTGATCCATTGTCCATATATGAAAAATTCTTGTGAACAAAACGATCCATTACTAATGGAGATGATGTGCGGCTTTCATTTATGTGCCTGCCATATTACGGGCGACTACAAGTATGCAAATAGTGTAGAATATCTGGAAGAACTGGCAGCAGATGAAGAAAAGGCAGCCTATCAGGAGTTTGAACACAGCCATAAGGGAAGAATCTGCAGAAACCATATGCATTATTGCAGGGAACAGAAAACATGGGAATTTTCATATGATCCCCTGGTGTGTGTGCACTCATGCCATTCAGAAGGTTACTGTCCCGTAAGAGGACGGGATCTTACAAGAGAAAAAGGAAATGTATTTTATGATATCAGGGTTTCGACAATTCGTAAAGATGGAACATTGTTTGATGGAGAAAAGCAAGTCCTTATAATACGAGGAAGAAAACTGTTGAAAAAACAGATTTCCATGGATATCTGCAAAGCAATCGTATCACTTGGAGCGGAACATATTTATCAAAAGGAATGGCAGAATACATATTCTGTGCGAGCCCTAGCAGATCCGGATCTTATGATTGAAATTTTAAATGTCCGTGCGCTTAAGAGGGATAAACGTAATGATGACCTTGAATTGCTTGATCGAATCGAAGGAACACGGATTGTATACGAGACAGATCAGGAAAAAGAAATAAAGAAACAGAAGCAGAAACGTAAAAAAATGAGATTGGCAAATTTACAAAGAAAACTGGTCACGCATGGGTTTGAAGGACTTCAGGATTCAGAAAAACGGCTGCTGCAAAAGAAACTTAATGCAGAGCAACTGGAAGAACTTAATCTTCAGCACAGGGAATATGTACAAAGGAAACATGAAAATCAATATCAGCAAATGACATTGTTTGCAGCAGAAAACGAAGGAGAGGACGGAAATGAATAAAAAGGAATTGTATAGCATGAAATTACTGGAAGCTACGGATGAACTGGTAAAACTTGCAAAAGAAGATGTGCCGGTAAGAAATAAAGAAACTTGCAAGGAGCAATTAATCTATCAGCGGGGCTTATATCTGCGGGCAGAAATAGAAAACAGGATTTTGAAAGTGGCATTTTATCTGGCAGAATATCTTTCCATGGACTGTCGAAAACCACTGTATACATTATATGTTGATAAAAAGAATGGTAGTTTTATAGGATACGATTACCATATAAAAAAATGGACCGAAAGAATGTTGGATAAGACCATTTTTTCAAAATGGCTATATAAAGAAAACTCTTACATGCAAGAGGCTGATACAGCATTGATTCAAAAGTATCTTGAAAGTGAATATGACGATGCTTTTTATGCACTGTATGTATAATCAATGTGATCAGCGGCACCGGAGGTTGGGAATGAAATATGAAAAGATTCTGGCAAATTGGGATCAGCGTATGGATAGACTTCCAGAAATTCCGAAAGACTGGCTGAGATGGCAGAAAAAAGTTGGGATTACTCAGAATTTTATTTTTTATCATTACAGCCGTAAGAAAGACCAGACAGGACATTGTAGTTGGTGTGAAAGTGAAGTCCCAATCAGGCATCCTCACCATAATGCGGTGGGACGTTGCCCGAAATGCAGACACCAGATTCAATATAAAGCAGTAGGTCGGGCCAAAAATATAGAAACAAAAAAAGAGACGGCATACCTGCTTCAGACCTGTGGAAAGAATGTCTTTGTTTTAAGAGAATTCCAGCTTCAGATGCTCATAGTAAGCAGTTCATACAAAAAACCAGTGTATTCTTTCTTTGAACGCCGGAGAATCCTGTATGATGAAAAGTTGAATACGGAAGAATATTATTTCGGCCGTCATCATTGGAAAAAAGAATACCGCTGGATTCAGGGAAAATTACAAGTTCCATTGTATCCAGGTTATGGTGGCTATATGACATATGAAAAATATAATATGGGAAATATTTATGGAAAATCACTGTATGGCATTAAAAACAGGACATTCCGAAAGACAGGATTCCACGAATATGCAAAAGTCAAAAGGTTTTTAGATCCGGTAAGTTTTTTTGAAATGGTTAGAGAAAGACCTTATCTGGAACGGCTCATTAAAGCAGGACTTTATCATCTCGCAGAAGACATTATGGATAATAAAGCACAGATTTATTGTAAAGATTCCGGAAACCTTGGAAAAGCACTGGGAATTGACGGGTTCCGCTTGAAAAGGCTGCGTACAAACAATGGGGGTGAGATTTTTCTTCAATGGCTGTTGCTTGAAAAAATCCAAAACAAGTTGATCTGTGACGATGTGATTTCATGGATGTGCCTGGAAAAACTTAAACCAGCGGATCTTATGTTCATTATGGATCGTAATGGCTCCTTTACAGATTAAAATTATCTGGAAAAGCAGGCAGCAGAAAGTGGGGAATCCGTGAAAAACCTGATCAAAACATGGAAGGATTATCTCAATATGGCAATTCGGGTCGGAGTGAATGTGCAGGATTCTGTTATCTACCGTGCACGAAAGCTCATGCAGAGACATAATGAAATGATAAAAGAGATAGAAGCAAAAGATTTGATTTTAAGAGCCGGAGAGCTGGAAAAGAAGTATCCGGGTCTGAATCGTATATGCAGGGATTTGAAAAAATATGAATATGCGGACAAAGAGTATCAGATCGTTGTGCCGGAAAAAGTGGATGACATTTTGTATGAAGCAAACTGATGCATCACTGCGTAAATAATACAGAAACCTATTATGAACGAATGAGCCAGCAGGAATCCTATATCCTGTTTTTGAGAAAGGCAGAACAACCAACGGAGGCGTACTATACGCTTGAAGTGGAACCGGATGGGACCATAAGGCAGACACGTACTTTTTATAACCAGCAGAATGAAGATATTGAGCTTGCAAGGGATTTTCTTATAAAATGGCAGAAACAATTAAAAAAGAAACTGGCAAAAGAAGATTATAAACTGGCTGTAAAAAAGTCAGAGTCTCAGGAAAAAAGAGATTGACGAGCTCCGCAACAAAGGCGTTCGTGTAAACGGTATTGGGTATTGCAACAAATTGCTTGCTGAAATTCTGGAGGAAGATTTAATGGAGGCTGGGAATCGAGAACTGGAAGAACAGGCCGCATAATAGCAGATTGATATATCACAAAAGTAACTTAACAGTAAAATGAAATTCCTGTGAAAATTTGGGGATATTTACAGAAACAGCTCTGAAATTCTCTTTTATTTAAGTATAAGGGATTTTATGGAATTCCTTAAATATACTCGAAACGGAGGATGAGATTTGGAGGAAAAATTAAGTTGCTTTGGCTGATATTGATCTTTGTTGATTTTGGGCTTATGTTTGTTTCATTTCCAATCTTGATTTATGTGATTTTTTGTATGACATGAATACAAAAGCCTTCTGTAAGTGCCCTTTTCCGGTGAAAAGACCGGAGGGGCATTTACATGTATGCAACAGTTTATGTATATATCCATAGGAATACAAGTAAAATACTACCCACTTGCTACTGTTTAAAGACTGTAGTGAAATTGACATTAAAGATCTGGAATGATACGATGAAATTGAACATTTTGCAAGGCAGATTGCACAAAATTTTATTCTGATACAAAATCAGAATTTTATACTTTATACCGCGTCTGCGGATCAACCGACAAAGACATAAAAAGAGTAAAATGGACTCTTGGAGTGTCTTTTTTGTTTGGCAAAATGTTTTGACATGTATCAGATCCAATTACGCTAAAAGGAGAAAAGAAGTTCTTATGCCACGAAAAATCAGATCAAACTACATGGAGAAGTTCAAGTTCGTATACAATGGTAGAATTTTTGATAGTAAGCATAAATGCTGTGAATTTTATGGAATTTGTTACCGTAGTGTAATGAGTTATCAAAACAGACATAAATGTACGACAGAAGAATCAATTACACATTTTATTGAATTGAAAAAACGTAAAGAAATCATATTCAGAAATCGGAAATGGAACAGTATTAAAACCTGTTGCGAATTTTACGATTTAAATGAAGCTTCTGTTAAAACAGATATGTGGAATCGGAAATGTACACCACAGGAAGCAATTGAACGGGCAATCGAATGGAAAAAAACGCATGAAATCACATATCATGGAGTGAAATATCCATCACTGCCCCAATGTTGTGAAGAACTTGGCATTAATCCTATATCAGTACGTTTATATATGGACAATAATGGGGTTTCTTCCACACGTGCGATTACGCATTACATTAAATCCAAAGAGAGACGGGCTTTTACATTTCGGGGAAAAGAATATAAAAACTTTGCGGAATGTTGTCTTGCATATGGATTGAAGCCAAAGTCAGTAAGTTCTGCAGTTTTTAAGGAGAATCGTCCCCATGCAGAGGTGCTGGAAAAAATTGTCTCTCATGTGGAAGGATGTATCCCACAAGAAGTAATGGAAAAAAGGGAAACTACTGGAAACTATGTAATTCCCAAAAAAAGGCATCGTGCAAAGGAAGCATTCTTCTATGAAGGGAAAAAATATATTTCGCTGGGACAATGTTGTGAGATATATGGAATTAATGAATCCAGTGTACGGGCCAGAGCATGGAGGACTCATTACACATGGGAAGATGCTGTAAAACATTTTATAGAAAAAAGCAGTGTAAACAAGTTGAAAAAGATATTTGTATATAAAGGGAAAGAGTATCAAAGTGTTGCTGAATGTTGTAGGAAATATGATGTTCGTGCTGCCAGTGTTCGTAATCGCGCATCATCAAAGGGATGTAGCCTAGAAGAGGCTTTGGATCACTTTATAATGAAAAAGAAAGAGATAAAAAAGGGATTTGTATTCCGAGATAAAAGTTATGCAACAATGGAAGAATGCTGTAAAGCTTATGGCGTGAGTGCAAGTAGCGTATCTTCAAGAAAGTACAGATTAGGGTGCAGCATAGAGGAATCTCTGGAACATTTTATAAAGAATAAAGAATGATAGAAAAAAGAATACAGAAATTTACATTTAGAGGAAGGGAATATCCTAGTCTCAGGGCCTGCTGCAAGAAATATGGCATCGAAGATGCGTGTGTAAGGCAGCGGGCCAGGGATCAAAATTGTTCCCTGGAAGAATCCTTTGAGCATTTTATGACTAGAAAAAGAAGTATATGCTAAACAATCCGGAGTTTGAATATCAGGGGATCCTTTATCCATCGCTTAAGGAATGCTGTGAAAAGTTGGAGATAAACAAAAACAGCGTAGTAAGTAAAAGTCGTCGAAGTGGATGCAGCTTACAAGAAGCAGTGGAATATTATGTAAAAAAGCAACACACAAAATAAAATTGTATTGACCAGCAGGCAGTCGTTTATAGAATCCATAGGAGAGGAGGAACAGCAATATCATCTGCCTGCAGATATTGGCTGTAATATATATGATACATAAAAAAACACAAGCAGCAGATAACGATAAGATTCTTATATCGGTCAAGGAAGCCTGTGAACTCACAGGCCTTTCAGAGAAAACCATGAGAACTCTTATGAAGAATAATACCTTCATGGTACGAATTGGGCGAAGAACCCTGATTGATAAGAAAAAATTTCAGAAATGGATTGATCGGCAGTCTTGAAAGGTTTTAGGGGTTGTGTTAAAATTAAGCCCAGTGCCATGCATGATCATCTATTAATGGAAAGAGGATGGTGATGTTATGGGAAAGAATTTAAAAGGTAAAGAAATAGGTAAAGGGATTCGCCAAAGAAAAGATGGGCGTTATGAGGCCAGAATCACAATTAAGGGTTCTGGCAAACCGCCTTTTTCGATTTATGGAACAAATTTGCAACAGTTGAAAAAACAAAGAAATATGTATTTGACAGAAGTTCTTCCGGGAGTCCCGGGCTTTGATTCGAGTATGTCTGTTTCAAAATGGTATGAGAAATGGATGGAACTCTATAAAGTTTTTAAGATCAAAGCAACTACAATAAGAAACTATGAAGATGGTTTTAGAAGAACTGAGGAATACATTGGCTATATGAAGCTGGCAGAGGTCAAACCGGAACATATTCTTAGCATGATAAAGAAACTGGAGGACGAGGGATATGCCCGGACTTCAATAATACAATCATTAAGTGTCGTGCATCAAATGTTTGAGAGGGCAGCTGCCAGTAAAATGATTCCATCGGATCCCACAGCAGATGTTAAGCTTTCTAAAGAGGTACCGGGAGAAACATTGGCAGAACCAGCAGAAGAAAATTTGGATGCAAAAGAGAATTGCCTTAGTACAGTCGAAAGCCACCGTTTTCTGGAAACTATTGAAGGAAACCGTTACGAGGAGCTTTTCTTGATCTTAATGCATACGGGAATGCGTATAGGTGAAGCACTTGCCCTACAATGGAGAGATATTAATTTTGATGAAAAATATCTCCGTGTATACAAAACGTTGAACAGAGTTAAATTGTATTATGACAAGCAGGGAAAGAGACTTACAGAGCCATATTATATTACGCAGATTACATCCCCGAAAAAAAAGAAAAGTGTCAGACTGATTCCGCTGCCAGATATCGCAATTGAAGCTTTTAGAAACTGGAAAGAAAAACAGGACCAGGACAAAAAAGCATTAGGCAAGAAATGGGGTGCTGAAAATGAGCTTCTGGAAAAATACCCTGGGCTGATATTTACAACATCTACAGGAATGAGCTATCTTCCTGTCAATGCTGAAGATGAATGCGAACGAATCAAGAATATTGTAAATAAGCAGGAATCACTGGTGGCCAAAAAAGAGGGTCGGGAAGCAGAAATGTTAGAGGTAACTCCGCATAGTTTTCGTCATACTTTTGTAACAAGATGTGTTCAGTCTGGAATGGGACCAGCTACAGTAGGTAAGATTAGTGGTCATTCTACTCAGAAAATGACAGAATATTATACGCATCTTGAACAGGGGTATGTGAAAGATGAATACGAACGGTACGATAAAAAATATGGAAAAGAAAGCTAATTTTACTGATAAAATGACAATTTAGGAAGAGGTTTAAATATTTGGAAAAAGCAAGAAACACTGAAGAAGAAAAAAAATGGGTCAAAAGTGGGTCAAAAAAGAATATGAGGCATCCGCAACCCGCATAAACACTGGGTTTCCGGCTGATACCAGTACATTATCACCGATGATGCAGGAATACTGCAAGACAAAGGAAACCTACAAAGACTGTATTTTGTTCTACCGCCTGGGCGATTTTTATGAGATGTTTTTTGAGGATGCGCTGCTGGTGTCCAAGGAGCTGGAGCTGACACTGACCGGTAAGGACTGCGGGCTTGAGGAGCGTGCGCCGATGTGTGGGATTCCGTTTCATGCTGCGGAGACTTATATCAAGCGTCTGATCGAGAAGGGGCATAAGGTGGCAATCTGTGAGCAGGTGGAGGATCCGAAGAAAGCCAAAGGTCTGGTAAAGCGTGAAGTTATCCGTGTTGTCACACCTGGAACGACTTTGGATGCGACTTCTCTGGATGAGTCCAAGAATAACTATCTGATGTCCATTGTATCAATGGAGGATCATTTTGGCTGCGCCATCGCAGATATTACAACCGGTGACTGTTTTCTGACAGAAGTAGACAAGCCTCAGAAACTTCTGGATGAGATCAACAAATTCGTCCCTGCGGAAATCATCTGCAATGACGCTTTTTTTATGAGCGAATGATACAGAAGATCTGAAAGACCGCCTTCATATCTGTATTTTCCCGCTGGATAACTGGTATTTTGATGACAGTCTGTGCAAGCGCACACTGAGAGAACACTTCCATGTAAATACACTGGAAGGACTTGGTATCCAGGATTATGACAGCGGCGTGATCGCAGCAGGAGCACTTTTTCAGTATCTGAATGAGACACAGAAGACAGCCTTATCTCATATGGCATCGATCCGTCCGTATTCCGCGGATAAATTTATGCTGATCGACAGTTCCAGCCGCAGAAACCTGGAACTGGTAGAGACACTTCGTGAGAAACAGAAACGAGGATCTCTTCTCTGGGTACTTGATAAGACAAAGACCGCAATGGGAGCCAGAACGTTACGAGGATATGTAGAGCAGCCGCTGATCGATGCATCTGAGATCTGTGCCCGTCTGGAGGCAGTGGAAGAACTGACCCAGAGGCCGATGCTGCGCGATGAGATCCGTGAATACCTCAATCCGATCTACGATCTGGAGAGATTGATCAGCCGCATCAGTTATCAGTCCGCAAACCCGAGAGATATGGTGGCGTTTGCTTCTTCACTGGCAATGATCCCGTATATCCGCCAGGTCCTTCAGGAATTTGAGGCTCCGGTCCTTAAGAAAATCTATGAAGATATGGACCCGCTTGAGGATGTCACAGATCTGATCAAACGCGCGATCGTGGATGAACCGCCGCTCGCACAGAAAGACGGAGGCATCATCAGGGAAGGTTATCATGCAGATGTCGACAAATACCGCCGTTCCAGGACCGACGGCAAGAAATGGCTTGCAGAGCTGGAAGCCCGCGAAAAGGAACGTACCGGGATTAAGACACTCAAGATCAAATACAGCCGTGTGTTTGGATATGCCCTTGAGGTAACGAATTCATTCAAAGACCAGGTTCCGGATAATTATGTCCGCAAGCAGACACTGACCAATGCCGAGCGCTATATCACACAGGAACTCAAAGAACTCGAAGATCTGATCCTCGGCGCGGAGGACCGCCTGTATGCGCTGGAATATGAACTGTTTGCAGATGTCAGGGATAAAGTCGGACAGGAGGTTGTCCGTATCCAGCGGACAGCGAAGGCAGTTGCAGCGCTCGATGTTTTTGCCTCTCTTGCCCTTGTTGCTGAGAAAAATAACTTTGTCAAACCGAAGATTAACGAGAGCGGCGTCCTGGATATCAAGGGCGGTCGTCATCCGGTCGTAGAGCAGATGATCGAAAACGATATGTTTATCTCTAACGATACATATCTGGACAATCAGAAAAAACGTGTCTCCATCATCACCGGACCGAATATGGCAGGTAAATCTACCTATATGCGTCAGACGGCCTCATCGTTCTTATGGCACAGATCGGAAGCTTTGTTCCGGCAGAGAAGGCAAACATCGGAATCGTGGATCGTATCTTTACGAGAGTCGGCGCGTCTGATGATCTCGCAAGTGGACAGAGTACTTTCATGGTAGAAATGACAGAAGTTGCCAATATTCTCCGAAACGCGACATCCAGAAGCCTTCTGATCCTGGATGAGATCGGACGTGGAACCAGTACCTTTGACGGACTGGCGATCGCTTGGGCAGTGATCGAGCATATCAGCAACACCAAACTCTGCGGAGCCAAGACACTTTTTGCAACGCATTATCATGAACTGACCGAACTGGAAGGCAAGATTCCGGGCGTAATAACTATTGTATCGCTGTCAAGGAAAAAGGTGACGACATCGTATTCCTGCGTAAGATCGTCAAGGGCGGCGCGGATAAGAGCTATGGTATCCAGGTAGCGAAGCTTGCCGGTGTGCCGGATTCTGTCATCAACCGTGCAAAAGAACTCGTCGAGGAACTCAGCGATGCGGATATCACGGCAGCAGTCAAGGACCTGACCGCACCGAAGAAAAAACAGAAGATCGTCTATGACCAGGTAGATATGGCACAGATGTCACTTTTTGATACCGTGCAGGATAATGATATCGTAGAGGAGATCAAAAACCTGGACATGACGAATCTGACACCGATGGAAGCTATGAATATTTTATATAATTTACAGAACAAGATCAAAACCGCTGGTAAAAAGGATCTTTGTTTATCCGGAATGGGGAGGTAACTTTGAGAAAAATTGCAGTCTTAGATCAGAATACAATCGACAAGATCGCAGCAGGTGAGGTGGTGGAACGCCCGTCCTCTGTGGTGAAGGAGCTGGTAGAAAATGCAATTGATGCCGGTGCGACAGCCGTTACAGTAGAGATCACTGACGGCGGCAAAAAGCTGATCCGCATCACCGACAACGGATCTGGTATGGAAGAAGACCAGATCCCGCTGGCTTTTCTCCGTCATGCGACCAGCAAGATCGAGAAAGTTGAGGATCTGGAGCACATTGCTTCCCTTGGTTTCCGAGGAGAGGCTCTTTCCAGTATCGCGGCAGTTTCACAGGTGGAACTGATCACCAAGACTCCGTCTGCCATCAGTGGAAACCGTTATGTGATCGAAGGCGGCGTGGAGCATTCGCTGGAAGAACTTGGTGCACCGGAGGGTACGACATTTCTTGTACGGAATCTGTTTTATAATACCCCTGCCCGCAGTAAATTCCTGAAATCAGATACAACAGAGGCGAATTATATCCATACCCTGATGGAACAGCTTGCACTTTCTCATCCGGAGATCTCTTTTAAATACATCCAGAATAAACAGGTCAAGCTGCATACTTCCGGCAACTACAGTGTCAAAGATGTGATCTACAGTGTGTATGGCAGGGATATCGCCAAAGCGCTTCTCGAAGTCGAGCAGGAGAATTCGTTCATGAAGATCTCCGGCTTTGTCGGAAAACCGGAGATCGCGAGGGGAAACCGTTCTTTTGAGAATTATTACATCAATGGTCGTTATGTCAAGAACAATATCATCACCAAAGCCATTGAGAACGCGTACAAAGGCTTTCTGATGCAGCATAAATTCCCGTTCGTTTCTCTGCGTATGGAGATGGAGGGGAATGATCTGGATGTCAATGTCCATCCAGCCAAGAGGGAAGTACGTTTTGCGAGGGAACAGGAAGTTTACGATGCGATCTATGATACGGTGCGAAATGCCCTGACCAGACGCGAGATGATACCGAAGGTCACACTTGGTCCG
>ENA-OQCX01001116-OQCX01001116.1-human-gut-metagenome-genome-assembly--contig:-NODE-1116-length-12971-cov-1.575055_pt1 | contig 12971 bp, 16 predicted proteins | sample MGYA00242762_ERZ504587 | MGnify/ENA primary metagenome ERZ504587 (study PRJEB26092, sample SAMD00036337) | human gut metagenome | host: Homo sapiens | study: EMG produced TPA metagenomics assembly of...
CTTATATTTTGTATCCTTATATAAAGAAGAAACATTTGTGTATCCAGAAACAACCTATTTCCTATCGAGACCGTAGGGGCTATGCTTCATAATAAAAGACGCTTTTTTCCCCCCTGTTCGGCTGTATTCCCCACTTTTTCGCGTTTTGCGTTGACTCAACCGTTCCCGTCCTATATACTGAAAGATACGGCACTTTTGCCGCCGACCGGGCTGCCCGGCTGTATCCCTGCAAGGAAAAGGAGGAGATGCCGTGATTTTCGGCAAGTACATCAACCGTTATTACCTCAAAAATGCGCCCGTGCTGCTGCTTGGGCTGCTGGCCCTTTTAATGGTTGACTATATCCAGCTGTTGATCCCCCAGTTTTACCGTCTGGTCATCAATGGGGTCAACCTGGGGCAGGTGGTCGTAAACGGCCAGACCCTGCCCTTTACCAAAGAGGTTTTGCTGCAGCACATCTGCCTGCCCATGATCTGGATCGTGGTGCTGATGGTCATTGGGCGCTTTTTGTGGCGTATCTGCTTTTTCGGCTCCGCTGTGCGGGTTGCTGCCAACCTGCGCGAGCGGATGTTTGACCACAGCCGCCAGCTTTCGCAGCAGTATTACCAGGTTAACAAGGTCGGCAACCTGATGAGCCTTTACACCAATGATATTGATACCATCCAGGAATGTTTTGGTGATGGTATCCTGATGTTCTTTGACGCTTTGGTTCTCGGCCTGATGGCCCTGTACAAAATGTGGCGCATGGATTATAAGCTCACCCTGCTGGCTTTGATCCCTGCCCTCATCATGTTCGGCATCGGCACCGTCATGGGCACCGCCATGACCAAGCGCTGGGAAGAACGCCAACAGGCATTCTCCGATCTTTCAGACTTTGCACAGGAGAATTTCTCCGGCATTGCCGTTATCAAGGCGTTTGTCAAAGAGCTGAAAGAGCTCATGGCGTTCCGCAAGCTGAACAAACAGAACGAGGAGATCAACGTCATCTACACCAAAATTGCCACCCTGCTGGAAGTGCTCGTGACCCTGTTTGTCGAATCCGTCATCTGTGTCATCCTGGGGTATGGCGGTTATCTGGTCTACCAGGGCCGGTTCAACGCGGGCCAGCTGGTAGAGTACATCGGCTATTTTGAGGCCATCGTCTGGCCCATCATGGCAATTTCCATGCTGATCGAAAAGACCTCCCGCGGCAAGGCTTCCCTGAACCGCATCACCGAGCTGCTGGACGCTCCCATTGATGTGGCCGACCGCCCCGGCGTGCAGGAGCTGCAGAACCCGCAGGGCAGTGTGGAATTCCGCCACCTGACCTTCCGCTACCCGGACGGCGAATACGATGTGCTGCAGGATATCTCCTTCACCATCCACCCCGGCGAAAGCGTGGGCATTGTGGGCAAGACCGGCGCGGGCAAAACGGCGCTGGTGGACCTGCTGCTGCGCACCTACAACGTGCCGGACGGCACCCTGTTTGTGGACGGCAAGGACGTGAACACCCTGTCCATCCATTCTGTGCGCGCTGCCTGCGCCTATGTTCCACAGGACAACTTCCTCTTCTCGGATACCATCGCCCACAACATCGGCTTTGGTGTGGACGATGCCTCCCCCGAAATGATCGACCACGCCGCCAGCCTGGCCGATGTGCGGGACAACATCGTGGACTTTAAGGATGGTTACGAAACCGTTCTGGGTGAGCGCGGCGTGACCGTTTCCGGCGGCCAGAAGCAGCGCATCTCCATTGCACGCGCCTGCTGAAAGACGCCCCCATCCTGATTCTGGATGACTCTGTTTCCGCTGTGGACACCCGCACCGAAAAAATCATTCTGGACAACCTGAAATCCAGCCGCGCCAACAAGACCACCCTGCTGATTGCCCACCGCATTTCCACGGTGGAGCGGCTGGACAAGATCATCTTCCTGGATGATGGCAAGATTGAGGCCGTCGGCCCCCACGATGAGCTGTACACCAGCTGCCCCAAGTACCGCCGCATGGTGGACCTGCAGCGGCTGGAAGATGAAGCCGGAGGTGATGACAATGCTTAATATAAACCCGCTTTTGCTGGTTGGCGGCGTCATCGGTGCCGTTACCGCGCTGCTGATTTTTGCTTACGCTTCGGTCAAAGATAAAAAGACCGCCATGGGTTTTGAGCGCACCATGGCAGACGGCGAGATTCTGCGCCGCCTGTTCGCCTATGCCAAACCGTACTGGGCCAAGTTTCTTCTGGTTCTCTTCCTGATGCTCTTCTCCATCGCTTACGACATTATCTCTCCCCTAATCGTCGGTGCGATCGAAGAACTTGTCTCCGCCGATTTTGCCCTCAGCCGCCTGTTCGCTTCAGTCGCGGTCTATGCGGGGATTCTGGTGTTCTCGATGGCAAGCACCTATTTTCAGGCGGTCATTCTGCAGCGGGTCGGCCAGCGCATCATCTCCGATCTGCGCGAGGATCTGTTCACCCACATTGAGTCCCTCTCCCACGAGCAGCTCAACGAGATCCCGGTTGGCAAGCTTGTTACCCGCGTTACCAACGATACCAACGCCATCTCCATGATGTTCACCAACCTTTTGGTGAACCTGATCAAAAATGCGTTCGTCATTTTGGGCATTCTGGTGGCCATGCTCTGCCTGAACTATGCGCTGACCCTGATGGTGCTCTGCTTTGTTCCCTTCATCGTCATCTTCACTGTCATCTTCCGCAAGTTTTCCCGCCGGGCCTACCGTAAGGTCAAGGATGCCACCACTGACATCAACACCTATCTTTCGGAGAACCTTTCCGGTATCAAGGTCACCCAGATTTTTGGCCGCGAGGACGAAAAGATGGCGGAGTTCTACCAAAAAAGCCAGACCCTTTCCAAGGTCACGCAGGAACAGATTTTTGTGTTCGGCGTATTCCGCCCGCTGGTCTACATGCTGTACATCAGCTCTATTTTGTGCCTGTTCTACCTGGGCGGCATGGGCCACCTGAACAACGTTTCTTTCCTGGGGCAGACCATCACCGGCGGCACCATCGTCACCTTCTACATGTACATTTCCAAGTTCTTTACCCCCATCCAGAACCTGGCCGAGCAGTTCAACTGGCTGCAATCCGCGCTGGCCTCGTCGGAAAAAGTCTTTTCTATTATGGACATTCAGCCAAGCTGGTGGATGCCCCCGACGCCATTGAGCTGACCGATGTAAAAGGCGAAATTGAGTTCCGCGATGTCTGGTTCAGCTATATTCCCGGCGAATGGGTGCTGCAGGCGTTTCGTTCCATGTTTCCCCGCGGGAAACCGTGGCTTTTGTCGGTTCCACCGGCTCCGGCAAAAGCACCATCCTGTCCCTCATCTGCCGCAATTACGAGTTCCAGAAGGGCGAAATTCTGATTGACGGCATCGACATCCGCAAAATCAAAATTTCTTCCCTCCGCCGCCATTTTGGACAAATGCTGCAGGATGTTTTCCTCTTTTCCGGCACCATCCGCAGCAACATGTCCTGCGGGAGGATAACATCTCGGACGAAGAGATCATGCAGGTCTGCCGTTATGTCAACGCTGACCACTTCATCAACAAGCTGGACCACGGCCTGGATGAGGAAGTGCGCGAGCGCGGCAACAACTTCTCCGCCGGTCAGCGCCAGCTGCTCAGCTTTGCCCGCACGATCATCCACAAGCCCAGCGTGATGATTCTGGACGAAGCAACCGCCAACATTGATACCGAAACCGAGCTTTTGATTCAGGATTCTCTGGAAAAAATGCGCACCGTCGGCACCATGCTGATCGTTGCCCACCGCCTTTCCACCATCCAGCACGCGGACAACATCATCGTGCTGTCCCACGGCAAAATTCTGGAGCAGGGCAGCCACCAGGAGCTGCTGGCCCGTCATGGGCGGTACTATCAGCTGTACACCCTGCAATACCACAAAGAACAGCTCAGTTCCTGATTTTATCTTCCATAACAGCAGTGCCCCCTGCAGCAATGCAAAGCTGCCGGGGGCACATTTTATTTTGGGCAGCACCGCACAATTCCCGCCTTGCGGCTTAAGCACCGCTCCGGCAGCTGCGGCACGGCATCTGCCGCACCTCGCTCGCCGTATCGGCACTTAGAATTATGCGGTATTGCCCTTACTTTTCCACCTGGAACAAATTCTGCTGACGGGTTGCTTTGGCACCGATGTTGTTATACTCCAAATTGAAGTACCCATGCACCCAGCATCCAGCTCTGCATTCTCGCCGTAGGTGTGGGTCACGCCGTCCGCGTCCATATAGTCATTGGCGGCTGTCACCACCGGGGCCACCTGCTTGAGTGCCAGCAGGTACTGGTAATACGGGGTCAGCGGCAGCCCGGCATTTTCCACCAGGGTGGGAGCAGCATGCACATATCCATGCGGTTGTACTCGTCGGTGGCGCTGGTCTGGCCTGCGTTTTCCAGCGGGTAGTTTGCCCAGATCAGGTAGGGCGTGCTGCGCTCCAAAATCTGCAAATTGTTCTCATCGGTAAAGGTATGGTCGGCCACATGATCCACAAAGCTGGGGGCGTGGTCGCCTGCCATGGCAACAATCACCTTGCGGCCGGTCTTTTCGTACTGCTCGGTCAGGTATTCGGTCAGTTCGCCAAAGGCACGGTCGGTCATATAGATGTTGCTCAGGTATTCATCCATGATGGAATCATACTCGCCGTAATCGGTTGCGGCATGCACGATATCCTCCTCCGGGGGGTTCATATCGTAATCGCCGTGGCTCTGGATGGAAACCAAGAACACAAACCGCGGCTGGTCCTCCGGCATTGCTTCATACAAACCTTCCAGGTCGCGGTAGGTGGCGCTGTCGGTCTGGTAGGGGCGGCTGCCATAGGTTTCCTTGGTCGGAAAATCATCCTGGAAGTGGGTCTCGTCAAAGCCCAGCGTCAGCCAGGCAGAATCGCGGCGGTAGTTGGAGTTGGTATAGGGGTGGGCTGCCAGCGTGGTATACCCCAGATCTTTCAGGTTGCTGACCAGGCTGTTTGCCTTGTGCAGGTTCAACCAGTTGAACGGTGTGATGGAGGGCATCAGCATCAGCGAGTTGGAGGAAAGCATCTCGTACTCGCTGGAGTTGGTGCCGCCGCCCACATGCGGCTGATGGTGTGGCCATAAATGGAGTTGGGCAGGTTTTTGGTCACCTGCATGATCTCCTGGTCGGCCTGCAGGTCCGTTACCAGTCAAAGTCATAAAAGCTTTCGGACAGGATCAGGAACACATCGGGGTAGTCCTGCTCGTTTGCCGTTTCGGGCTGGCCTGATAGTCCTGCGCCATTGCAGCGGCCTCGGTGGCGGCGTCCTCGCTGTAGCCGTCCGGCTGCAGGATGGGGTCCACCATCAGGCTGGCGGCTTCAATGCTACCCGCCAGGTAGCCGTACTTATAATAGGTTTCCTGCCAGGCCCAGCCGTAAGTGGCGGCGGGCTTGATGGGGTTGGGGCTGAAATACCCCAGATACAGCACCGCAAAAATGCCGCAGGCGCAGGCCAGCGCATGGGCGCCGCGCTGTTTCCAGCTGCGCTTATGCTTGCCGGCCAGTTTGACCTGCACAACAGCAGCCACCAGCACCGGGATGTACAGCAGCGCAATGGTAATAACTGTCTGGGTAATGTGCAGGGTATAACTGCCCATCACCTCTGCCGCGGTGCCCAGGTTCAGGATGTCCTGCGGCATCAGGGCGGAACCATGCAGGTCCCGCGTGTAATAGTTGACCAGCGCCAGCACGGTAAAAATCAGGCCGGAAACGCCGGTTGCAATGCCCCAGCTGCCGCACAGGGCAAACACCACCAGCGTCAGGCAGAACGCCGTCAGCGCATTGAGCGGTGCGTATACCGGCCACTGCCCCGCCATGTAGTTGGCAGTTACGCCGTCAGAAATTTCTAACTGGTAGCGCGCCACAAAGGCCGCTGCCACAGCCAGCGCAAATGGCAGCACCGTGCCAAGCCAGAAGCGCTTGCTTTTTAATGTTTTTTTGATGTTTTGCATGGGTATCCTGTTCCTTCGCTTTGTTTGTTCATTAAGTTGCGGTCAACATTCCGCGTCAACACGCCGAATGTCCGGTATGCCCGCAAAAGGGCATATTAGGTTAGTATATCATATTTTATGCCGGTTGTGAATCACCATTTTTCGGCCAAATGCTGCCACTTGTTCCAAATCCGGCCCGCCCGCGCAGATTTTGCATTTACCAACCTACGCTTTCATGTTATAATATTAGTTAATCATCATTTTACCCCATAGACGGAGGCTATTCTATGAAAATTCCTGCAAAAGGTTTTACTCACGGCGGCAAGTTCCATGCAGACGATGTGTTTGCCACAGCGCTGCTGATGATTGTGCGGCCGGATATCAAAGTAACCCGCGGTTTTGTTGTGCCGGATGGTTTTGACGGCATTGTGTACGATGTGGGCTGCGGTATGTTTGACCACCACCAGGAACCGCGCGAAAGCCGCCCCAACGGCGTGCCCTATGCGGCCTTTGGCCTGCTGTGGCGCGTGTTGGGTGCCCAGCTGGTGGGTGCCCACCAGGCCCGCCTGCTGGATGAAAATTTTGTTCAGCCCCTGGACTTGAACGATAACACCGGCGAACAGAACTCCCTGGCCGATGCCATCGGCAGTTTTAACCCCGTGTGGGATTCCGGCGAAGATTCCGATGCCTGCTTCTGGCGCGCCGTGCCCTTTGCCAAGCAGGTGCTGGAAAACGAGATTGCCGCAGCCAACGCCGTGAACCGCGCGGACGAGACCGTCCAGAACGCCTACAAGAACTCCAAGGACGGCATTGTGTCCTGCCGGACTACATGCCTGGAAAAACGGCCTGTACAAAACCGATGCCCTGTTTGTTGTCTACCCCAGCCAGCGCGGCGGCTACAGCGCCCAGTGCGTGACCGATTACAAGACCCGCCGCAGCAAGGTGCCGTTCCCGCCCGCATGGGGCGGCCAGCCGGAGGAGATCCTGCGCGAAAAGAGCGGCCTGGCTCTCAAGTTCTGCCACCCAGCCGTTTCCTTGTCACCGCGGAAACCAAAGCGGATGCCATTGAGCTTGCCGCCGTGCCCTGCCGCGCCGCCGGAAGGCCGGTCGGAGCCGCACAGTGAGCGCCGAAACTCTAGAGCAGTTTGGTCCCCGCCCCAGCACCGCGGCGGACTGCCAGCCAGACCCGGCTTCCGCCTGGGTCTACATGGTGCGCTGCGCGGATGGCAGCCTGTATTCCGGCTGGACCAATGACCTTGCCCGTCGCCTGCGCGCCCACAAGGGCGGCAAGGCCGGTGCCAAGTATACCCACGCCAAAGGTGCCGTTAAGCTGACCTATGCCGAGCGCTGCACCGATAAAAGTGCCGCCCTGAAGCGGGAAGCCGCCCTGAAAAAGCTGCCAAAACCCGAAAAGGAAGCCCTTGCCGCCCAGTGGACCGCTGAAAACACCATCACCCTGCGGGATGCCGCGCCGGAGGACGCCGCCGCCGTGGCGGAGCTGTACAACTGGTATGTCACCCACTCCACGGCCACTTTCCAGTATGACCTGTGTACCGAGGAATTCCAGCGCGAAAATATCGCCTATGTGCAGCAGCGCGCGCCGTTCCTGGTTGCCGTCAATGCAGCGGGCAAGCTGTGCGGCTTTGCCTGCGCCCACCCCTGGCACAGCCGCACAGCTTATGCGTGGGATGTGGAGCTAACCGTTTACTGCGCCCACGACTGTGTGGGCCAGGGGGTTGGCGGGCGGCTGTACAAAGCCCTGCTGGACGGCGTGCGCCAGCGCGGCTACTGCAACGCCGTTGCCTTGTGACCGGCCAGAACAAAGAGAGCTGCGCGTTCCATAAGGCGCTCGGCTTCAAAAAAATCGGCGTGGAACCCCGCACTGGGTACAAGTTCGGCCAATGGCTGGACCTTGCCTATTGGTGGATGGACCTGCGCCCCGGCCAGGAGCCTCCGGAGCCGGTGCGCCTGGGGCGATAAAACTGCATAACACAAAATTAAGCGGGGCACTGCTGATTGGCAGCGCCCCCGCTTTTGTTATAAAGATTTGTAGAGGACGATGCCTGCATCGTCCCGCATACTGAGCTGCAACCATGGTATACTGTCATCAACATCCTATCTCCCCGCCGCGCGTTTTTGTTTTCCACAAGAAGCCCCTCTGTTTGTGGAAAACGTTCAGATTCTTTTCACTTTTCCCTGTCGTTACGCGGTCTGCATTCCTGTTTTTGCCCACAAACTGCCCTTGTTCACGCAAAGTTTACCGGAATTTCCAGCTATTTCATGCCTTGTTCATCCGCAGTTCATTTTTATTCTTCATGATAGAATCTATCGGGGGCCCTATTACCGCCCCCAACTGGAGGAATTGTTATGCACGAAACCCAACAGCCGCGCGACCCCAAAAAGACGACCGGCATTGTATATGCCGTGATCCTTGTGGTGTTGCTGCTGCTCAATTTCTGGGCCTTCCCCGCCATGATGAAAGGCCAGGTCAAACAGGTCGATTACGGCACCTTCCTGAACATGCTCGAAGGCGGCGAACTGAGCACCGTTGAAATTCAGGATCAGCAGATCTATTTTGTGGACAAAACGATACCACCTACTGCACCAACTCCATTGCGCAGGACCTGCAGCTGGTCAACCGGTTGGAAGCGCCGGCGTTTCCTTTGGCAAGGTGTACAACCAGACCACCTGGTGGATACCCTGCTGGGCTGGGTCATCTCGCTGCTGCCCATGATCATCCTGATCGTCTGGTTCAACCGCATGATGCGCAAGCGGGTCGGTGAAATGACCGGCGGCGCCAACAGCATGATTTTTGGCGGCGGCAAATCCGGTGCCAAACAGTATGTCGTTGAGGATGGCAAGTCCATCAATTTGCCGATGTTGCCGGTGAGGACCGAAGCCAAAGAGAGCCTGCAGGAAATCGTTGACTTCCTGCATAACCCCAAGCGTTACGAGGATATCGGTGCCAAAATGCCCAAGGGCGTTCTGCTTGTCGGCCCCCCGGGCACCGGTAAAACCCTGCTGGCCCGCGCTGTTGCCGGCGAAGCCGGTGTTCCCTTCTTCTCCATTGCGGGTTCTGAATTTGTCGAGATGTTCGTCGGCATGGGCGCTTCCAAGGTGCGTGACCTCTTCAAACAGGCCAACGAAAAAGCCCCTGCATCGTCTTTATTGATGAGATCGATACCATCGGCAAAAGCGTGACGGTGCTTCCGGTATGGGCGGCAACGATGAACGCGAGCAGACCCTGAACCAGCTGCTGACCGAAATGGACGGGTTTGACGCCGCCAAGGGTGTTATCATTCTGGCCGCCACCAACCGTCCTGAATCCCTTGACCCCGCTTTGACCCGCCCCGGCCGTTTTGACCGTCGTGTGCCCGTGGAGCTGCCCGACCTGAAAGGCCGCGAAAGCATCCTGCGCCTGCACGCTCAAAAAGTCAAAATCGGCCCCGACTGTGACTTTGCCGTGGTTGCCCGCATGACTCCCGGTGCTTCCGGTGCCGAGCTGGCCAATATCATCAACGAAGCCGCCCTGGGCGCTGTGCGCCACCACCGCATGGCCGTTACCCAGTACGACCTGCAGGAAGCCGTGGATACCATCCTGGCCGGTGCCCAGAAAAAAAATAAGATCCTGAGCGACAAAGAAAAGTGCATCGTGGCCTACCACGAAGTCGGCCATGCCATGGTTGCCGCCCTGCAGAGCCATTCCGCCCCCGTGCAGAAAATCACCATTGTGCCGCGCACTTCCGGCGCGCTGGGTTTCACCATGCAGGTAGAGGACGGCGACCACACCCTGATGACCAAGGAAGAGATACTGGCCAAAATTGCCACCATGACCGGTGGCCGTGCCGCCGAAGAAGTGGTGTTCAACTCCATCACCACCGGCGCATCCAACGATATCGAGCAGGCCACCAAGATGGCCCGCGCCATGATTACCCGCTACGGCATGACCGACGACTTTGACATGGTTGCCCTGGAAACCGTGAACAACGCCTACCTGGGCGGCGATGCCAGCCTGGCCTGCAGTGAGCGCACAGCCGCCACAGTGGACGATAAGGTCGTGGAAGTCGTCAAGCAGCAGCATGAAAAAGCCAAACAGATGCTGATTGAAAACCGCGGCAAGCTGGACGAGATCGCCAAGTACCTGTACGAGAAAGAAACCATCACCGGCGAAGAGTTCATGCGCATCCTGACCGCTGTTCCCCAGCTGCCCACCGGTGCCGTGGAACAGTAAAGGCAACACGCTCTGCGCGTTTTGTTGTAATTCCGTAGGGGCGCACACCATGCACCCATCCGTTTTATATCATCACACTACAGCGCTTTCTCACAAAGCACACCATGTAATAGCGCCATTTTATGGCCAGCCGTTACCCATTTGTAGGGGCCGCTGCTCACCTCTTTCCGAAAAACGCAATAAAAATGCTGTCTTTCTCCACATCAGGGAAAGGCAGCATTCTTCTTTATCCGTTCAGATCTTCGCCGTTGCTGGCAATCACATTTTTATACCATCCAAAGGACTTTTTCCTGTACCGTGCCGCCTCCCTGTTCGAGTACCGGGAAAAGCACCCGTGATCCTGCCGGGCTTTATTTTGCCTGTGCGCCCTCTGGGAAGATGATTTTGTTCACAAAGAAGAAGATCACCATGGAAATGCCGCCATTGAGCACGGTGGTACCAATGTTGTAGATGAAATCCGGCACCAGCAGGCCCGCAACCGCCACCCACACGCAGTTGATGGAGTTGACGATGCAAGTGATCAAGCAGAACGCCACCACATACCAGGCGATCTGCTTGGCCAGGTTGCCCTTGCTGCGGAACACAAAGTTGCGCTGGATGGGAAAGTTTATGCATTCTCCCACCACCATGGCAACCATGTAGGCGCAAAAGTACGGCAGACCGCCAGGGCGGAATCATACCCCAGGATGTTCCACTGGAAGGTTTCGCCAAACAGCGTGACCGGGATGCCCGGCCAGCCAAAATCCACCACCGGCAGGCTGCTGAACGCCGCCGGCAAAAATTGCAGCAGCAGGTATTTGAACACCGTAACCAGGTTGGATACGATCACAAACAGTCCGCCTTCGCGCACCCACTTGGCTGCGGCGGGGTGTTTGCCGCAAAATTATTCCATAGCTGCATAAATAGCCCCTCTCTTTCCTCAGCTGTTGCGCAGGCGCTGTTCCAGCTGTGCGTTCAGTACCAGGTTTTTCACGGCTTCTATGATCACCCGCACAAGGCCGATGATCCAGAATCCCTGTAATTCCATCACAATGCCATCCACCATGCCCATGCTGATGGCACCGCTGGTCATTTTGGCCAGGGCACGCAGCGGCATGTTGTACTGGAACAGCACATTCAGGTCCGGCTTGCCGCGCTTGTAGCTGGCGTTCAGCAGTGCGGTAAGCACCAGCCAGATCAGCCAGCCCAGCGGGCTGCGGCTGTGGTTCAACTCGCCAGGGTCATGTTGCGGTCAATTTTAACTTTTCCCTGCTGCACCGGGCGGCCCAGCAGGGTGGCCCATTCGTCATCCGGCACGCTCTGCACCTTGCCGCTGGTATAGTGCGGCAGATGCTTGCCCGCATAGGGGTTGGGTGCGCCGGTACCGGCCACTTCCACCACGGCGGTCAGGCGGATGTCCGTACTGGACGCGCCGACCGCAGCTCATAGCTGCCGCCTTCCACTTCCCAGCTGTCGGTCTTGGTGTTCCAGTAGCGGAATGCCTTGTCGTCCAGCGAGATGGTCACGGTCTTGCTTTCGCCGGGCTGCAGCTGCACCTTGGCAAAGCCTTTCAGCTCCTGTGCGGGGCGGAACACTTCTGCCCCGGGTTTTGCCACATATAGCTGCACGATCTCTGCTCCGGCGCGCTTGCCGGTGTTGGTTACGGTCAGGGTCACGCCATTGGACGCGGCCTGCAAATTGCTGTAGGCAAAGCTGGTGTAGCTTAACCCATAGCCAAAGGGGAATGCCACCGGCACACCGGCGGTCTGGTAATAGCGGTAGCCGACATACAGCCCCTCGCGGTACTGCACCATGCGGCCCGGCCCGGCAAAGTTATCCTTGGCGGGGGTATCCGCATAGGCGTTGACCCAGGTTTCGGCCAGCTTGCCGCTGGGGTTCACTTTGCCGGTCAGCACATCCAGCATGGCGCCCGCCCCCGCCTGGCCGCCCAGCGCACCATACACCAGGGTACGGCAGTGTTTGAGCCACGGGGTTTCCAGCGAAGCCCCTGCGCTGAGCACCACAACGGTGTTGGGGTTGGCCTGCTGCACGGCCTTTAACAGTTCGATCTGGTTGTCCGCAAGGCGCATATCGCCGCGGTCCAGACCCTCACTTTCCTTGATTTCATCCAGCCCCAGGCAGAGCAGCACACTTCGGCCTTTTGAGCCAGGGCTACAGCCTCGGCCTGTTTGGCGGCATCCGGTTTGCCCTGCGGTCAAAGCCGGGGGCAAAGCCCACGCTGGCCAGGCCGCTCTCTTTCAGGCAGTCCAAAAAGGTATCCACCTTGATGGAGTTGACCGCGCTGGAGCCAGCGCCCTGGTACCGCGGTGTCTGGGCAAAGTCGCCGATCACGGCAACTTTTGCACCCTCGGCCAGCGGCAGCAGGTCGTTCTCGTTTTTCAGCAGCACAATGCTTTCGGCTGCGGCGCGGCGGGCCAGGGCGTGGTGAGCGTCCGCATCAAAGGTGCGGCTGTGGGACTGCACGGCGGCATGGGTATCAAACACCAGCGTCAGCAGCTCGTCCAGCCGGGCGTCCACATCCGCCTCGGTAATTTTGCCGCTCTGCACAGCCTGCATCAGCTCGCGCACCGCGTCCCCGCCGGGGGCGGGCATTTCCAAGGTAGAGCCGTTCTGCACACCCAGGGCATGGTCATTGCTGCCGCCCCAGTCCGTTACCACAGCGCCGTCAAAGCCCCACTCCCCGCGCAGGATGTCCATTAACAGGTGGCGGTTCTCGTTGGCGTAAGTTCCGTTGATGAGGTTATAGCTGCTCATGATGGTCTTGGGCTTTGCTTCCTTGACCACGATCTCAAACCCGGTC
>ENA-OQCX01001117-OQCX01001117.1-human-gut-metagenome-genome-assembly--contig:-NODE-1117-length-12956-cov-2.163925_pt1 | contig 12956 bp, 13 predicted proteins | sample MGYA00242762_ERZ504587 | MGnify/ENA primary metagenome ERZ504587 (study PRJEB26092, sample SAMD00036337) | human gut metagenome | host: Homo sapiens | study: EMG produced TPA metagenomics assembly of...
GCTTCTCTTGCGATACTTTTGATCTCTACCGTTCCGTCTTTTACCTCGGTCACTTCAGACTCGAACAGACGTTTTACCAGCTCCGGATGTGTGCGGGATACCATGATCTTCGGTCCTTTTGGTGTATCTTTGACTTCCAGGACATATACTTTGATACGCTCGGTCGGGTGGAAGACTTCTCCTTTTACCATTTCATTTTCACTGAGGATCGCATCTGCTTTTCCGAGGTTCACACTGACGTTTCTTCCGATGTAACGCTGTACAATACCGGTTACCACGTCTTTTTTCTTTCTGATAGTATTCATCAAACAGTACTTTTCTTTCTTCTTCACGGATTTTCTGAAGAATGACGTTTTTGGCATTCATCGTAGCAATACGTCCAAATTCTTTGGATTTGATCTCTACGTTTGCCACATCCCCCAGTTCATATTTGGAGTTTAACTGTTTTGCATTTTCCAGGCTGATCTCCATGACCGGATCTTCTACTTTTTCTACTACTGTTTTTTCTGCATGTACGTTAAATTCACAGGTCACCGGATCAATAAATACTTTTACATTGTCCGCTTTTCCAAAATGATTTTTACAAGCCTGGAGCAGAGACTGCTCGATTGCTTCCAGAAGGGTATCCTTGCTGATATTTTTTCTCTTTTTTCCAGTACATTTAATGCTTCCAACAACTCGCTGTTCATTTTTCTTTTATCCTCCTACACTTTTAAAAAATCGAACGCCAGCCTTACAAGAGCGGTCTCGGAACGCTGAAACGTCATTTCGTTGTCTTCCATCACAATCGTGAAACTGTCTTTATCAAATTCTTTTAAAATACCTGTAAATTCTTTCTGTTTATCAATGGCGCGGAATGTACGGACCTCGATCTCTCTGCCGATGCTTCTTTTGAAATCCTTTTCCTTTTTCAGCGGACGGCCAAGTCCAGGGGAGCTTACCTCCAGAATATAGGAATCTTCTATATAATCCTCTTCGTCCAGTTTGTCGCTTAAAGCCCTGCTGATCACCTCGCAGTCATCTACAGCGATCCCGCCAGGTTTGTCAATATATGCACGCAGATACCAGTTTCCCGCCTCTTTTACGTACTCTACATCGACCAGCTCAAACCCATGTGCATCCACCAGCGGCTGCAGGAGTTCTTCTGTCTTTGCTTCATAAGTCTCTCTTCTCGTCATTCGCGTCACCCTTTCCTCTTGTACAACAAGAATGAGTGGACGAAACGTCCACTCATACTCTAGTAATTTCCTATCATCACCCGATTATAGCACCCTCTATGTAAAAAAGCAAGGCTTTGATGAAAATTTTTGATTATTTAGCAAAAGAGTCTCAGCAAAACGCTAAGACTCTCATAAAAATCTTGTGTTGATGGGTTCGACAGGCTGCTTAATTACCATACATCTTCCAAAGAATCTGCTTCGTAAACGGTTACTAAAGTTCATTAGCACCTCGCAACCACAATCCCATTGATTTATATTATACCCACTTTACTCTAAAAGTCAATCATTTTTACAAAATACTTGTCTCCGGCACTATTAAAAGTTTCGCTTTCATCCATATATAATGTATACTCGGTCACTTCTTCACCTTCTTTCTTATGTATATACAAGTGCTTTTTATTTTACTTCATAAACCAACATCCTTCAACAGGAAAAAAGCACGAAACCATAGACTTTCGTCTATGGTTTCGTGCTTTTAATAAAAATGACTTATTTTTTAACCTTAACTCTCTTCGCTTTGCTCATTGCGCTGACTGTCTTACCTTTTACGGCTGCAATCTTGTAGTAGTAAGTCTTTCCAGCTTTCAGTTTCTTGTTTACAAGAGATGCTGCACCCTTTCTGGAGGTTGCTGCTTTCTTATAACCGCTGTTCTTCTTAGTGGAACGGTAAACCACTACTTTTGTGCCTTTTGCTTTCTTCCAGGTCAGTTTTACACTCTTGGTTCCTGCTGATGCTTTCTTGATCTTCGGAGCTTTTGCGAGTTTCACTGCTACGGCTGCACCTGCTTCGCTGACGGTCTTGCCATCTGCGGATACTGCCACTGCATAGTAAGATGCACCTCTGATCGCTGTGGTATCTGTTACAGCCGTCTTGCCTGCCGCTGTTGTGCCGACCTTGACTGCTTTGCCTTTTACCACACGGTATACATCATAAGCTGCTGCATCTTTGACCGGTTCAACCGTTACGGTTACGGTCACACCGCCTTTTGCTGCTTTTGCTTTCACTTCTTTTACAGCCGGAGCATCCAGCTTCACTTCTTCTGCCGGTTTCGGGGTCTCAGCTTTTAATACCAGCTTGCCTTTTGCCTCTGCGATCGCCTGTTTTGCTGCAGCGATCTGCTGTTTGGAAGCCGTTCCGCTGTCGAGCAGTCTGTTTGCTGCATCTACCGCATCTTTCAGTTTCTGATAGCTTTCTGCTGTATAGTTATCTTTATCCTTGATCTGACCTGCTACGCTGGCTACTTCATTTTGCAGTTCCTTCTTTTCTGCTGCACTTGCTTTGTTGCTCTTAACAGTCAGGGTTACGTCTTTTTTCTTAACAAGTGCCTCTTTACCTTTACGTGACAGGGTTGCGGTTACGGTGATCACTGCAGCACCAGCGTCTTTTACAGTTACCGTTCCGTCTGTCGTTACTGTTGCACCGGTCTTTCCTGCGTCTTTCACTGCGTAAGTATATACAACTGTTCCGTCATGTCCGTCGACTCTGCAAGGTGTAGCCGTTGCTGTAGGCTTAAGTTTTACGCTCTTGCTGTCAGCTACGTCAAGTTCAACCGTCTGGTCCTGTACACCTGTGATCTCACTCAGGGCACAGCTGCAGGTAATCTCTTCTGTTGTTCCAAATGTCTTTGTAACTGTCATGGTCTTGCCATCACTGGAAATGGTAACCTTTGCACCATCAACCGTCGGTTTGCTGTTTTCCGTAAATTTATAACCGGTACGTGCTGTATATACCGTTGTTACCGTATATACCTTACCTGCTGCAAACTTTTCTCCATCTTCCAGCTTTTTGCCTCCGCTTGTCCATGTTGTGGCTGCTGTGTATGGAACTACTGAAATATCAGCATCCGGTGTTACCTTTTCCAAGGCAGTCTTGATCTCATTATAAGTTTTTGTCATACCCGCTGAATAATCGGTGCCTTTGTAGAGTTTGATATCTGCAATCTTACCATCAACCTGATCCAGTGTTGAATACTTTTTAGAATTGGCATCCGCACCATGATTCGTGTCTTTTGCAACATTATATCCAATGGTGAACACACTGCTGTTGTAAGATTTCAGTTTAACATCGTAATTATCTGCTGCATTTGGTCTTCCCTGTACAGCGGTACCTGCGTTGCCGTCTACATAAAGCTGGATCTTCGTGCCGGTATAAACAAGTGCAATATCATGCCATGCGCCCCAGAACTTATCTGCGTCATATTTATATTCTACTTCCGGCCATTTGCTGTTTGCATCCTGGCAGTAGAAAATCACGCGGTTTGCAGAGCCATCTACCTGAATACCGTACTGTTCATCCATTTTACCGAGAATGTTTACAACTTCCGTTGTTTTTGTATTCAGTTTTACTTTTGTGCGGAGAACCATCGGTGTGTCACCGGACACATCAAATTTATCATTGTTTGCTCCGCTGTTCGGTGCAGTCAGTCTTCCCTGAAATGCCCATACACCGTCATCTTCACCAACCGTTGTCTGTACACCGTCTTTCACTTCCAGTGTAGCCGGGTTTGCAGACTGATCTGCCATTGCCACATAGACCGGTGCTTTTGCACTTTCGCCTGTTACCGGTGCTGTGTAAGAAAGCTTCGGTGCTTTGATGACTTTGTCTTCATCCGGTACTTCCGGTTTCTTTACAAGATTGCGGATCGCCTCTTTCAGTGCATCTGCTGCTGCCTGTACTTCTTCTTCTGTTGATGCCTCTGTAATTGCATTTGCTGCTGCAAGAGCAGTCTTGTATACTGCATAAGTTTCTGCTGTGTACTTCTCTTCTGCTTCTACAGTTTTCGAAGCTTCCAGTGCTTCTGCCAGCGCTTTACGTGCTGCAGATTCTGTCGGTGTTCCTGCATCTTCTTTACCGATCACACCAAATTCGGCTGCGTTGATGTATTTGTTTGCTTCGCTGTCTTTGCCTGCTGTCTTGATCGCTTCCACTTTTACCTGCGTAACGCCTGTAATGTCTTTGTAAAGCTCACTGTTTTTTCTTTGAAGTTCTGATCAGATCCATCTGCGTTCTGAGCGACATAAGTCCATGCATTGCTATCACCAATTTCACCTGCTGGCTGCCAATTTTCATTATCTTTTGTCTTTACATATACCTTGCACTGCTCGATCGCACCACTGGCAATAACACCACCACTATAAAGATTTCTCGGTATGTAAGTTAATTCCGTTACAGTAGACGGCTTCTTCAGTGTGATCACGCAAGTATTATTATTAATTAACTTACCATCCTACTTTCTGGCTTTGGTTTACTGTTATCACTCCAGTTTGTGTGCCAGTAAGTATCGGTATTTCCATCCAGAGCATTGCCGATCGCACCATTCTCTTTTGCTTTTTCTTCACTGTCTGCCACTCCGGTCAGTCCGGTCAGTTTTGCATACTGTACTGCATCTGCCGGCACGGTGAATTTGTGTGTCAGTGTCATGGTCTTGCCATTGTCCTTGATGTCTGCCGTCACATCCACATTTCCTTCGCCGACCTTGATGGTGGCAGGTTTGCTTTCGTCTTTGAATTTATAGCCTTCCGTCGCTGTCAGGGTAGCTGTCAGTGTATACTCTTTTCCGGCTTCGAATGTTGTTACTGATGCATTATCGGAATCTGTCCATGCAGTTTTAACTGTGTATCCTTCTGCTGCGGTCGGAGTTACCTCTGCAGGACTCGCTCCTTTTACAGGTGCAACAGCCGTAAGTACAGGTGCTTTGATGACTTTGTCTTCAGATACTGGCGGTGTTTCTGCATCTTTTTTACCAATTATGCCAAATTCCGCTGCATTGATAAATTTATTATCATTGCCATCCTCACCTTTTGTGCTTAAAACCTCGAACTTGATGTTGGTAACGCCTGCTACCGGTTTTTCGAATGTAATCGTTTTCTTTACATCAGTGCCTGTGTAAGTCCATTCTCCGCTTTCTCCGGCTTTTTCCCAATTTGCTCCGTTATCCTTGGATGTGTAGACTTTACATTTTGTAATGTAGCCATTACCCGTAACCTGTCCATCCTTTGTCCTTGGTACATAAGTAACTTTGCTCACAGTATAAGCGGCATCCAGCTGAACATAGTAATTGTTTTTCTCGTTCTTTGTCGGATCATCCTGGTTCAGGACTACGTTGTTAGATGGCTTGTACTGTGAATGCCAGTAGGTATCTTCTTTTCCATCCACTGCCTGTTCAGCCTTACCCTGAGTACCACCGCTTTCTCCGGACGTCTCTACACTGTCTGCTGTTCCTGTCAGGGCACTTGCAGGCAATGCTGTATATTCTTCTGCAGGTGTTCCTGCCTCTTCTGTTGCTTCGTAAACTCCGATCTCTGCAGCGCTGATATACGTATCTGCTTGGTTTCCAGCGGAATGTTTTACTTCAATACGGATATGTTTTGCCATTTTCGGTGAAAACATTACTTCTTTTTTATCCGCATTATCATCCATTTTGCTGTCGTTACCTTTTCCCAGTCTGTGATCGCAGAAACATCCTTATCTGAATTGGAAACATAGATGTCGCTTCGGTGATTCTTCCGTTTGTAATTCCGTTACCTGATCCCTGGCGTGGCAGATAAGTAAGTTTTCCAACAGTCTTTGCCTCTGACAGATTAATGTACAGATTATTTCTGGAAACCAGTTCCGTTGAAATGGTGGTTGTACCAGGACGTACCACTTCGTTAAATCCTTCGCCGTCTTCAACATTTCCAGTGTTTCCGAACCAGCTCGAATGATATATTGAACCTTCATTATTATCTACAAGATTCTTTATCCCTCTATCTTTCTGATGAACACTCAGCTTTTGCCGAAATCTTGCTGCTGTCTACTTTTGTACTGTCATCACTGTATATATACAGCTCATGACCGGAAATGAACATATTGGACGGATTACCTGCAGTGTTCAGCACTTCTATCTTTATCTCTTTTACGTCACTTAATGCATCCTCAAATTCTATCGTTGCTTTTTTATCATCCGCAACATTCAGTGTGTACGGATTTTTCTGCATTTCCTGGAATCCTGCATCCGTAGCAGATGTTTTATAATAAATATTACATTTTGTGATCGTGCCGTTTTCGTTCTTACCTTTTGAAACATATTCCAGTTTCTTAACTGCAGATGCCTCGGATAACGTCAGGATGATATTATTATTTGAGTTCATCTGAACTTCAGCATGTCTTTCCGGCTGCTTATTAACATCACCTTCCCATGCTGAATGCCAATAAGTATTCACATCATTATCTACCATGGAATCTGGCGTTTCGTTTCCATTCCCACAATCAGCAGAAGCCGTCAGACCTTCTGTAAGTTTCGTGTAAGTATAGCTCTTTGTTTCTGTGCTTCCACCTTCATCTGCTGCCAGTGCACTTAACGCACCCAGTCCTGATACCGGTGCACTGGTCACTACCATGGCGCCTACCAGTAATCCGGCTAAAACCTGTTTAAATTTCATACTCTTTTACCTTTTCCTTTCATAAAAATATTTGCAAAAGCCAACCTATCTGCCAGCTTTTCTCACTCTCTCCGCAGCTTTTATTGCTGCCGTTTTGAAATGTATCAGATACATTTCAAAATTTCTTATTCTGTGTTTGTACGAGTTTCATAAGTCTTTTTCCAAAAACTTGATTCATTATACTATGTTTTCAAACTATTTTCAAGTCCTTTTTTGTGAATAATTGCTATTTATCTGTTTTTACTTCTTCTTTTTTGTTCAATATTTACATTTCTTCCTATATGGTGCGATGCGTATCTATAAAAAGCATTTTTCTGCATCAAAAAAAGAACAGCTCTTCGGATTTTTCTATCCGGAAAGCTGTTCTTTTTTTATTTTCTTTTTCCGTGTATTGTTTTGATCACTCGATCGGATCGGTCTCGATGATGAATTTGACATTGCTGTCCACACCATCTGCTTTTCCGCTGAAGGTATCGTATGTGCAGTCACTGGAGCTGAGTGCTTGATGCGGTCGATCACGCTCATCAGATCATCCTTTACGGTATCTTTCAGTTTCTTTGTACCGTCTTCTTCAAATTCGGATGCGCCGTCGGCAAGCTCTTTTGCACCGTCAGCAAGCTGTGTGATACCATCTGCCACCTGTCCGCTTGCACTCTGTAAGGTACCTGCGCCTGTGAACAGCTCATCGACACCGTCAAGCAGTGTTCCGGTCCCTTTGTTCAGTGCGGCATTGTTGGATACCAGTGTGGATGCTCCTTTGGAGAGCTGTCCGGATAACTGGGATACCCCTTTTGCAAGCTGTTTTGTTCCGCTCTGCAGTGTCTCTACGCCTTTGTCCAGTACCGGTGCATTCTGCTTCAGTTCTTTTGCACCGCTTGTCAGGCTTTCGTTGTATGCATTTAATGCATCGAATCCGCCCAGCAGGCTTTCGATGCCTTTTCCTGCCGTCGGAAGGGATGCTGTCTGTGTCTGCAGTGTCCTGACATTCCGGAAAGTGCTCCGATACCGGCATCCAGTCCCTGCATTCCGGTATTAAGTGCTGCAACGCTTCCTTTCAGTTGTGCCATCGGTGCTTCCGGAATGTCCACACTGGTGATGCCGGAAAGCCTGGTCTGCATGGAGTCAAGCTGCGTGGACATGGCTGCTGCTGCATTTTGCAGTGTCTGCAGACTGCTTCCCATACTGGTCAGTGTCTGTGTCAGCGCTGCTGTGTCTATGTTTGGCATATCTGCCGAAATCTGCGGTGCACTGATCTGGTCAAGCGCACCTGCTGCGGATGTGTCTGCTGATACCGTTGTATCTACTTTTGATACAGTCGGCAGGTTTGCTTTTGCACTCTGCAGAGAACTTACCAGTTCTGTATTTCCTGCTGCATCTGCTGCTGCGATCGCCGCATCCAGTGCAGATCTCGCACTGTCGATCTGTCCGTTTGCCGCATCGATCTGTCCGTTTGCAGCATTGATCTGCCCATTTGCCGTATCTGCCGCAGAGCCGATCGCACTCCTGGCTGCATTCAGTTTACTGTTGCGGTCATCAATCTGTCCGTTTACATTCTGTACGGTGCTTCCCATTGCCGTCTGTATCGCATTCTGCGCCTGTGTCTGTAAATCAGAAAGTGTCGTGCTGATCGTCGTAAGCTGTGCTGCCAGTGTCTGTCCGTCTGCCATCAACTGTGCTGCCGGTGTTTTGATCGAACTGTCCACTGCACTTGAAAGTGCTTTTCCCTGTGTGATCAGATCGCTTCCGCTCTGTGCAAGGCCATCGATCTGTGATGTAAGACCTGACATGCCATCCAGCGCACTCTGAAGCTGCTGTGTTCCGGCTGCCAGTGCAGAAGATGCTGCTTTCAGATCCTCCTGCGTGCTTCCTTCTCCATCCAGTGCTGCGTACATCTGATCGATCGCTGCGCTGATCTGGGAAAGACCGGTTGTCAGTGGCTGCAGTGCCTTTGCTCCCTCTGCCAGTTTCTTTTCCCCTTCCACATAAGAGATCACACCGTCTGCCAGTGTGGTTGTTCCTTTTGTATAAGTCTTTACACCGGACACGACAGAATTGACACCATTTTTGTATTCGGTTACTTTTCCGGTCATAACACCTTTGCTTCCAAGATATTTCTGGATGCCTTTGTTCAGCTCTTCTGCTCCTTTTGTATAGGCACCAACACCGCTGTCCAGTATCTTTGCCCCGCCGTTCAACTGGCTGATACCGTCTTTGAGTGTTCTGACTCCGTCATTGAATTCTGTATATTTATCCTTCAGCGTATTTGCCCCATCGGATAATTCGGAAGAACCATCGACCAGCTTCAGCGCTGCATCTTCCAGTTCATCCAGTGCGTCCGTCAGTTCATCGGTATCTGCTATGCCATCCACATCCAGCTCCTTCAGGACATCACTCATCGCAACCGTAAACGTAGAATCCATCTGGAAATCCGTCACATCTGCTGTGATCTCCAGGCTTTCCGGAAGGGTAACGTTTTTTGCCTGGTCTTTTGAAAGGTTCAGGCTGTCCTTCAGTCCCGGCATCGCCACACCGATGACAATATTTCTGCTTCCGTCCGATATGACTTTTCCGTTATCGATCACGATATTGGAGAAATGTTCATCGGAAAGGATCATGCCTGTCACCATGACAAATGGATTGTATACACTTTCCGTCCTGCCATCGATCTTCGTCGTTGTCTTTGCTTTGTTCTGATAATCTGCCTGGATCTTCAGTTTGCCGCTTTTTCCGACCAGCTCCGATGGCTGCATCTGGACACCGTTTAAAAAATATTTGAACTGTACCGATACCGGAAGTTCTTTGTCTGTCTTTCCCTGATAATAAATATCCGAACCGTCTGCCTGCCAGCTCATGGATCTCCGCTTCCGCTGTAGGTCTCATCACCTTTGACATTCTCGATATCCTGCAGATCGGACTTGTCTTTGATGGCTGCATCGCCGCTGCTGTTTTTCAGCCAGTTGGATACCGTCACATCCGTTGCGTTTCCGGACGCATCTGCATTGACATATACCGTTTCTTCTTTTCCTGTTTCCCCGGATGCTGCGCTGACCGGGACACCGCCCATAACGGCAGCCATTCCTACCGCAATTCCTCTATAAACAACTTTTTTTGTATTTGTATTTTTTCTGATGCTCTTTGCCATGATCTATTACCTCCTGCTGCCGCCACACTGCGCATATTTTTAAGCCAGTTCTTCTTTTCACGTGACATTATATGCTTGCTGTCTTTTAAATTTCATTAGTCACTATACAGCAGGTGTATAATTTTTCGACACATTTGGAGAAGTGTACAATTTATTGCAAAGCAGTCCGTTACTTCTGTTTCGCTTCTATGATCTTCTGTGCGCCCATGATCTGATCTGCCAGGTAGCGCAGATATCTGCAATGCTGATCCTGGAAAGTTTCTTTTCTCTCATCAGTGCCTTCATGGTCGCCGCCATCGCATTTTTTGTAATATTGGAATCTGCCATTTTTCACCTCTGTCCATCTCACTTTTTTGTATCTTATACCATTCGTCCGGAAGGTGCAAGTGACTTTTTTCCATCTTATTGCATTTTTTTTGTCTTTTCCGCTATACTGTTGTTCAGATCAGTTCCACAGCACACCCTCTTTCTGAAAGGAGTTTTCATGAAATCCATTTACCGTATCTGTCTGCTTCTCTTTCCTGCGTCTTTTCTTTTGTGCGGATGCAGCAGACACAGTCCGGAGCCGATCCAGACCGAAGCTGCACCTGTTCAGACGGAGATCGGCGGTTATGTTTCCGGTACTGTGGAAACAGCAGCACCTGCCGAATCCGAAACGGATTCTGCTGTTCTTCCGATTCCACAGGCACCGCCAGAAACAACAGGTTCCAGTGAAGCAGCAGCCTCTGTTTATATAGGAAGCAACGGCAGTTTTCTTTCCTATCCTTTAGAGATGGAGGGAGATGTGATCACACCGGATTTTCTGATTGCTTCCATGGCATCTCTGACCGGCTGGAATCTGGATCTTGCCTCCTCTGTGACCGGTGAAGATGAGAGAAGCCTGACGGTCTGCTTTTCCCCTTCCTGTTCTCTGTTCAGCGGGCTGCCGCAGACAGCAAATGCCAGCTTTCCGGTTTACAGTGATCAGCAGTTCTGTGCGGAAATTCTGGACAGCATCTGCTATACTTTACAGTCAAATTTTTCAGACGAAGATGGAAATACGCTTTCTGTGTATTTTTGCACCGTTGATGAAAACGGAAGCGAAATTCCGATCGAACTTCCCAGGCTGGATGTGACTATCCCGTCCGGCGAGCCATATCAGCATTTTCCTTCTTCTTTCTGACCATTTTTCTTTTATGGCTTCCTTTCTGCGGGAAGCCATTTTCACACTTTTTTCAAAGAAAAAACACATTCTTATCTCATATCGAACACAAAACCTTTGTAAAATATGGAAGATGGACTTTTATATGAAGGAGGATTTTGTTTTGATCGAAGTCAGACATTTAACCAAACGCTACGGCGATACCCTTGCTGTAGATGATTTGAATTTCACGATTGAAAAAGGGCGTATTTATGGTTTCCTTGGCCCAAATGGTGCCGGAAAATCCACTACGATGAACATGATCACCGGCTATCTTGCTTCTACTGATGGCAGCGTTACGGTCAACGGACACGACATTTTAGAGGATGCGGAGGCTGCCAGGAAACATATCGGCTATCTGCCGGAACTTCCGCCTCTTTATTTTGATATGACAGTGGAAGAATACCTGTCTTTTGCAGCCGAACTGAAAAAAATCCCAAAATCAGAACGCAAAGCACAGACAGACCACGTCTGCGCGACAGCAAAACTGGAGCAGGTACGCGGCCGCCTGATCAAAAATCTTTCCAAGGGTTACAGACAGCGTGTGGGGCTTGCCCAGGCACTGCTTGGTTCGCCGGAAATCCTCATCCTCGATGAGCCTACTGCCGGTCTGGATCCGAAGCAGATCCTTGAAATCCGCGACCTGATCCAAAAGCTTGGTGAAGAACATACCGTTATTTTAAGCTCGCATATTCTTTCCGAAATCAGCGCCGTGTGTGACTACGTGCTGATCCTTTCACACGGGAAACTCGTTGCCAGTGATACTCTGGAAAACCTTTCTTCTCTGATGCAGGGACAGAACAGCCTGATCCTGACCGTAAAGTCATCCAAAGACGCTTTAAAAGAGCTCCTGCAAAGTATCACCGCGATACAGGAGTATCACTTTCTGGAGGACTGTGAAGAAGAAGGCTGTGTAAAAGCAGAAATCAAGACAGCTACTTCTTCTGATATACGTGAACTGCTGTTTTACCGCCTTGCAGAAAAAAATCTGCCGATCCTTGGCATGCAGCTTATGCGCCTGTCCCTGGAGGATATCTTCCTTGAACTGACCGCAGATGATGCAGCCCGAAAACAAACGAAAGGAGAACCTGACGATGCTGTGCATATGTAAACGTGAACTCAAAAGCTTTTTCATTCCATGATCGGATGGGTATTCTGTGCCTTTCTGCTTCTCATGGCAGGTATTTATTTTACAGCTATAACTTAAATTACGGATATCCGCTCTTCAGTTATACGCTCTCTTCCATTACATTTCTGTTCCTGATCGCATCGCCGGTCCTTTCCATGCGGACACTTGCGGAAGAACGGAAACAGAAACTGACCAGCTTCTTCTGACTTCACCTGTCACGGTATGGCAGATCGTATTTGGAAAATATCTGGCGCTGGCTGCTACGTTCCTGCTTCCGGTTGTGATCCTGTGCTTTTATCCGCTGATCATGGCACAGTACGGCAGCATTGCCTTTGTTTCTGCCTATGTGGCAATCCTTGGCTTTTTCCTGCTTGGCTGCACCTGTCTTTCGGTCGGACTGTTTTTCTCTTCCCTTACCGAAAGTCAGATCCTTGCTGCTGTCGGTACATTCGCCTTTCTTCTGGTCTGCTACCTGATGGAGGGTATCAGCAGCTTTTTCCCGGAAACAGCAGGTGCTTCTTTTTTTGCACTGGTCGTGATCGTACTGCTGATCTGCCTGCTGATCTGCCACACAACACACAGCGCAGTGATCCCTCTGTGTATCGGCATCCTCGGTGAAGGTGCACTGACCATTGCATACTTTGCAAAGCAAAACCTGTTTGAAGGCATGATCCAGAAAATACTGGATCTGTTTAACCTGTCCAGTCATTTCAGCAATTTCACAAATAACATTCTCGATCTGACCGGAATTGTTTACTACCTTTCTTTTATCGGAATCATGCTGTTTCTGACGGTGCAGAGTATTGAGAAACGACGCTGGAATTAGGAGGATGGACTATGAATATCAATCTGAAACAGAAAAAA
>ENA-OQCX01001119-OQCX01001119.1-human-gut-metagenome-genome-assembly--contig:-NODE-1119-length-12951-cov-2.752495_pt1 | contig 12951 bp, 17 predicted proteins | sample MGYA00242762_ERZ504587 | MGnify/ENA primary metagenome ERZ504587 (study PRJEB26092, sample SAMD00036337) | human gut metagenome | host: Homo sapiens | study: EMG produced TPA metagenomics assembly of...
ACACGGTGTGCGACCAGCAACGCATCTCGCCATTTTAAATCGCCTTTGGCAGGGGTGAAGATGCATTCAAGTCAAAACACGCATCCTCCGTATCAATCAGCGGAGTGATTGACAGGGGAGTGAACAGTAACGTTACTAGAACTCTTATATATGGAAGGCTGTGAAGGGAACAAGTAACAGACAGAACAGACACACAGAAAGTTGCCGGTTGATGAGAGGCGCGTAGATGACTGACTGCGAATACATCCTGGAGCTTCACACTGAAATCTGAAGATGGAAATTCATAGATCGATATGGGGGACAGATCAGACAGAGAGTAGGCTGTGACGGAGTTGTGCTCGTTATTGCACGAAATGAGACTGACAGGCAAATCTTGTCGGTGAATTAAGGTGGTACCACGGTGATAGATCGTCCTTATTGCATCATGCAGTAAGGTCTTTTTTTATACAAAAATCCAGCAAGTTACATTGCCACGATACTTGTATACAAGGCCAGAACTGAAGGATGCGTTCGAAAAAATATAACAAAAAGAAAAGGAGAAGAACAATGGGAATTTATGAAGAACTTCAGGCAAGAGGCCTGATCGCCCAGGTAACAGATGAGGAGAGAATCAAAGAACTTGTAAATAATGGAAAGGCTACATTCTACATCGGATTCGACCCAACAGCGGACAGTCTTCATGTAGGACATTTCATGGCACTGTGCCTGATGAAACGTCTGCAGGAAGCAGGAAACAAGCCAATCGCACTGATCGGTGGTGGTACAGGATATATCGGAGATCCATCCGGAAGAACTGATATGAGAAGCATGATGACACCGGAGCAGATCCAGCATAACTGTGACTGCTTCAAAGAGCAGATGAGCCGTTTCATCGATTTCTCTGATGGAAAAGCACTTATGGTAAACAATGCGGACTGGCTGCTTGACTTGAACTACATTGATGTACTTCGTGAGGTAGGACCTCATTTCTCAGTAAACAGAATGCTGACAGCGGAGTGTTACAAGCAGAGAATGGAGAAGGGACTCAGCTTCCTTGAGTTCAACTACATGATCATGCAGGCATATGACTTCTATGAGTTGTTCCAGAACTACGGATGTAACCTTGAGTTCGGTGGAGACGACCAGTGGAGCAACATGCTCGCAGGTACAGAGCTGATTCGTCGTAAACTTGGTAAAGATGCAAGCGCTATGACAATCACACTGCTTCTGAACTCCGAAGGTAAGAAGATGGGTAAGACACAGTCAGGTGCTGTATGGCTTGACCCGAACAAGACATCCCCATTCGATTTCTACCCAGTACTGGAGAAATGTCGGAGATGCTGATGTTCTGAAATGTATCCGTATGCTGACATTCCTTCCACTTGAAGAGATCGACAAGATGGATACTTGGGAAGGTGCACAGCTTAACACAGCAAAAGAAATCCTTGCATATGAGCTGACAAAACTTGTTCACGGTGAGGAAGAAGCGAAGAAAGCACAGGAGAGTGCACGTGCACTGTTCAGCCAGGGAAATGCTGATAACATGCCGACAACAGAACTGGAAGAGGCAGATTTCCAGGATGGAAAGATTGATATCCTTGCAGTTCTCGTAAAGAGCGGACAGGCATCTTCCAGATCTGACGCAAGACGTGCCGTAACACAGGGGGGTGTTTCTGTAGACGGAGAGAAAGTAACAGACATTACAACAACATATGCTCCGGCAGACTTTAACGGAGAAGGTAAGATCGTGAAAAAGGAAAGAAAAACTTCCGTAGAGTTGTTGTTAAATAATTAGAAATAAATCAGAATTTGTGGCTGTTGCTGTAGCACCAAAGTGGTGAAGACAGCAATGGCCACTTCTCATAAGGAGGAAACAAAAATGGCATTTAAAGAAGTAAAGATTGAAGAACTTTCATTTAACCCTTTTACAAAGATCAGCAAGGAATGGATGCTGATCACAGCAGGAGATGAAGAGAAGCATAATACAATGACAGCCAGCTGGGGTGGAGTTGGAATTATGTGGGGGATGAATGTGGCAACAGCATATATTCGTCCACAGAGATATACGAAGGAATTCGTAGATGCAGAAGATATGTTTACACTTTCTTTCTTTAAGGAAGATTACAGAAAAGCATTAAATCTTTGTGGCTCCAAGTCAGGACGCGACTGTGATAAGGATAAAGAGGCAGGACTGACACCGTATTACACAGACGGAACAACAGCGTATGAAGAAGCAGATCTGATCTTTGTCTGCAGAAAGCTTTATGCACAGGAGATGAAACCGGAGTGCTTTACAGTAGACGGACCGGATGAGAAATGGTATCCGGGCAAAGATTATCATACAATGTATATGGGGGAGATTGTGAAGGTTCTTGTGAGAGAATAAGTAAAAGATTTCAGCTGGTCAGATTATGAAGTCGAAGAGCCGGAACAATTAAAATAAAGAGTAGTTACACTGCTTGCAAATAATAGGAGAACTCCTTTCAGTTGTGATAAGATGCAGCCTGAGAGGAGTTTTTTGTAGAATAGAGTAAATAAAAATGCTGTACAACTTGAAAATCTTGATAAAATATGGTAAAAATAGATATAGAAAATACCAGGAAAGCGGGCGGTAGAATGGAAGAAGTAAAAACAATAATACTGAAGGATGTATTGCCTTTTGTGGATCCGGTGGCGAGATCCCATGCAAGAAGAGTTCTGAAAGATGCAGAAGGATACAAGGAGCTTGTGATTGATTTTCGGGGAATAGAATTCATGGGGCGCGGTTTTGCGGATGAAGTGTTCCGTGTGTTTCAGGAAGAGCATCCGGAGATAAAGATTACACCGCTTCATGCGAGTACATCTATGTTAGCGATGATTCGCCATCTCGGAGGAAAACAACAATAAATGATATTTACAGATTCCTTGTAAACCGTTACAATAGGAAGTCGGGGCATTTGTCTCTGATATCTTATTATATAGAAGAAAAGGAACAAGGAAAATGGGGATTTATCTGATTGTATGTCCGCTGGTGTTTCTGGCGGGCTTTGTTGATTCAATTGCAGGAGGCGGTGGACTTATCTCGCTTCCGGCATATATGTTTGCCGGGATTCCGGTGCATAATGCAATCGCGACGAACAAGCTGTCATCTTCAACAGGAACGGTAGTATCGACAGCGAGACTAATTAAGAATAAGAAAGTAGACTGGGGATTTGTACCCGGAACAGTGATCGGAGCGCTGATCGGTTCTGTTGCCGGAGCAAATCTGGCGCTGATCATCAGCGACCATATTTTGAAAATGGTATTGGTTGTTATCCTGCCAATTGTAGCTTTCTGTGTGTTGAAAGACAAGAATATGGATGTGGAAGTTCCGGCCGGAATGACAAAGAACAAGCAGTATCTGATCGCGATTGTATGCTCTTTGGTGATTGGTTGTTATGACGGATTCTACGGTCCGGGAACAGGAACCTTCTTGCTGCTTGTATTTACCAAGCTTGCGAAGATACCATTGGAGAAAGCGACAGGAAATGTGAAGATTGTGAATCTTTCTTCCAATATTTCAGCGCTGATCACATTTATCCTTGCAGGGAAAATTATGTGGGGACTGGGGCTGGCAGCATCCTGTTTTAGCATTGCCGGACATTATGTTGGTGCCGGAATGGTTGTAAATAATGGAGTGAAAGTGATCAAGCCGATTATTCTGATCGTACTGGTGCTATTATTGGTTAAGGTTGTGTCTGGAATATAAAAAGAATAAGGAAATAAAAGAAGCAGAATCATGAGTGGAAAATGATTCTGCTTCTGTGTTTACATTACCAGTCGCAGTATTCTTGTCTTATCCAAAATAAAAATCGAACAGACCATAAACAGATGCGCCAGGAGTGTGCTGACGATCACGCCGTTGGAAGTCAGCAGGAATCCAATGTGGAATCCAAACCAACAGATAAATCCGGAGTAGCTTGTCATTAAAATCAGAAGTGGAAGTTCTTCCCAAAATCCATGAATCGTGGAAAGAAAATCATCCATCGTAAAGTCAAAGTAAATGAAGCGTCCGACTGCAAGTGTGATGAAATACATCATCAGTGAATCATAATTATCATCATTATAAATGAATTTAATATAAAGCAAAATCAAGATAATATAAAATGAAGACACCAGTCTGATGGAAGCCTTTTGGTTGGAATTTATTTCTTCCAATGGTACAAATACAATATCAAGCCATCCATTTAAGATAACGGAGAAGCAAAGGAAGAGTAAAAGGATAATATCCTGATACTTCTGCCAATAGATGGATACGCCAGGGATCCTCTCGTCGATAACATAGTAAAGAGACAGAAAGATCAGTACAGAGGTGCTGGCGAAGACCATCTCAAAGAAACTTTCAATAATGCTTCTTTTTCGCTCCTGATGGTGGCGGTTGATACGACGGATTGCTTTGTGAGACAGGGAGTCATCCTGGAGTCGCTGGCGTGTTTTCAATTTGCTACGCCAAGAACAATACCGATCACAACGGCCAGCCCGATCAGCGAGACGAGCAGGTAGATTCCGATGTATTCAAAGTTAAAGTAGTGTGTAACATAAGTTCTCATTAAAATGCCTTCTTTCAAATTCCTTAGCAGGTTATAAATAGTTGTATAGCTTTCATTATCAATTATAGCACGGTGATGCAAGGGGAAAATACTGGTAACTGTTCAGAGCCAATACTGGATAAAATTCAACCTATCAAACAAAATAAACTATGTTAGACTATCAATAGATTGATAAAAAGATAACAAGCATGGTATCTGTTAGAATGGATTGCCAGTCGTATGTAGTGCGAGTAGTAACCAAAACAGTTTACTAGGGAGTGGAAAAAGGATAGGATGAGAATAATGAAAGCAATTGTATTCGACGTAGACGACACATTATATGATTTATCAACTCCATTTAAGGAAACATGCAGGGAGGTTTTTCCAGAAGATAAAGATCTGGATCTGGAAGGCGCATTTTTGGCAAGCAGAAGATACAGCGATTCCGTGTATGCACGCTGCTTAAGTGGTGAGATGTCAATGGAAGAGATGTATATCTATCGATTCAAAAATGCATTTCTTGATTATGGGAAGAAGATCGATGCACTCAAGGCATTGGAATTCCAAGCAATTTATGAAGAAAAACAGCATGAAATCAAGATGACAGATGCAATGAGACAGTTGATGCAGAACTTGAAAGAGAAGGTGACTCTAGGAATCATTACAAATGGGCCGGCGCAGCATCAGTGGGATAAAGTGAATGCGCTTGGCGTAACGGAATGGATCCCGGTAGGTCATGTATTTATATCAGGAGCACTTGGTGTAGCAAAGCCGGATAAGAGGATTTTCAGTCGTGCGGCGGAAAGAATGGGGATTTTGCAGGAAGAGATCTGCTATGTAGGAGATTCTTTTGAAAATGATATCGCAGGGGCGAAAGCTGCGGGATGGAACGCAGTCTGGTATAATCATCGTGACCATCAGGCAGCAGGTGATGTAAAGCCGGATGCAGTAGTAAGAAGTGAGGAAGAATTGATTGCATGCCTGAAGAAGATCAGCACGAAGGAGTGAGCAGAACAATTAGATACAAAAAAGAAATAACAGCTGTAAGAGAAATATGTTTCAATAACAGCTGTTATTTTTCTTTTTATTCGTTATTCTTTTACTTTTTCACTTTTATCTTTCGGCAGGATCAGACTGAGCAGCAGTGATACTACGAACACACCTGCAACAGCATTTCCGTTGAAGATATCTCCACAGCCTGTGGGAAAGCGCTGAAGAAGTTCGCATCTGTTTGTGTAAGACCAACGCCGACGCAGAAAGCGAGAGATACAATGATCATTGTGCGGTCATTGAACTCACAGTCTTTGAGCATCTTGATTCCTTCGTACAGGATTGAACCAAACATCATAACAGTACATCCACCAAGTACTGACTGCGGCAGGGAGTTAAAGAAAGCTCCAAGCGGCGGGAACAGAGATGCCAGGATCAGGATCAAAGCTCCCATAAGGATCGTGAATCGATTGATTACGCCAGTCATAGTTACAAGCCCGACATTCTGGCTGAAGGAAGTCAGTGGCAGACATCCGAAACATCCGGAAATTGTACTGGAGAATCCGTCAACTGCAAGAGATCCCTGCAGCTCTTCAATCTTAATGTCACGGTCTAAAGATCCTTTACATACTGCAGTTGTAGCTCCGGTTGTCTCAGCAGCAGAAACCAGGAAGACAATCGCAATTGTAAAGAATGCTCCAAGGTCAAATACCGGTGTATGACCGGTGAAGAAGACAAGTCTTGGAAGGCTGAAAAATCCGATTTCACTGATTGTTTTGCTGATTCCGGAGAAATCGATCATTGGAGCAATACCGGCAACAGTAAAGATTGCGGAAAGGATATAACCGAAGATCAATCCAACAAGGATGTTCAGGTTTTTGTATACACCATGCAGTAAATATCTTGAAACCAGACAGACAATCAGTGTCACAAGACCTACAAGAAGGTGATACCAGGATCCAAATGATTCGGAACCGCTTCCACCGCCCCAGGAATTCATTCCAACCGGGAGAAGAGAAAGTCCGATCGCGATAACAACACAGCTGGATACAACCGGTGTTAAATATTTCTTCCAATACTGGGCACTTAAACCAACAACTCCCTCGAAGATACCACCAAGGATAACGGCACCGACCATGCCTTCATATCCGAGATCCGGATTTGTACAGATCATCAGAAGACTTCCAAGGAAAGTGAAGCTGACACCCATAACGATCGGCAGTTTCGAACCAATCTTCCATATAGGGTAGAGCTGTAAACAAGTACCGATTCCGGCTACGAACATGGCGCACTGAAGAAGTCGAGTGATTTCAACAGCGTCAGATGATCACCGGTGCCTCTGACAAGAGCGGCACTGCAGACGATTAATACAGGAGCAAGGTTGGCTACGAACATGGCCAGTACATGCTGTAAGCCGAAAGGAATCGCTTTTCCGAGTGGTACGCGGCCGTTCAGGAGATAGATATTTTCTTCGCTGACGGTTGTGATATTTCGTTCTTTATCTTTCATATTTACATACCCGTTCTTTCTAGATATTTCATATAATGGTTCTGTATCTGTTATACAGATCCCCAAACAGAAACCACTATATACTGGTTCGCAGATTGTTGTAAATGAAAATCTGCGAACCTTTTATGTGATTGTAGTTACAACGTTACTGTTCACTTTTAGACAGCGTCTGCTTCTTCATTTTTTCCGAGTCTGCGAAGCATTGTCTTCTTGACTGCACGGAAAATGTTTTCATAACCTGTGCAGCGGCACAGATGACCGGACATCATTTTACGAATCTCATCATCTGAGAATTCTTTGCCGGCATTTAAAAGTTCAGTTGCACTCATGATGAATCCAGGTGTACAGAAGCCACACTGAACAGCTGCTTCGTCAATAAATGCCTGCTGAATATCGGATAACTCACCATTTGGTCCGGCGAGACCTTCAAGAGTAAGGATTTCTTTTCCCTCAGCCCATACACCGAGATAGATACAGGAGTTGAAGCATTCCCCATCAATGATTACATTGCATGCTCCACATTCTCCGACTTCACAGCCTTTCTTTACGCTGGTCAGACGGAAGTCATCTCTTAAAACATCTGTAAGTGATGCACGGACATCGATCATTTTCTCAACTTTCTTACCGTTGATCGTGCAGGTAAGTAATTTGTACTGTTTATTCATCGATCACACCTCCTGCCAATCTGATAGATTCTGTCAGTGCACGCTCTGCAAGAACAGTAGCGATGTGCTGACGGAATGCCTTGGATGCTCTCCAGCTGTCACGTGGATTGATATCTTCCAGAACAGCCTGACCAAATTCATGAACAACAGCTTTTGTAAGCGGTTTGCCCTTTGCTTTTGCCTCAGCAGAAGGTGCACGCATCGGAACAGGTCCTGCAACTCCGTAAGCAATTCTGACATCCTTGATCGTCTTCTTATCTTCAGAGAGTTTTACATTGACAGAACATCCTGTTGTTGCGATATCCATTGCATTACGCATTGCGTATTTAATGTAATGTCCGTGGTAGCCTTCGTATGCTCCTTCGGAATGATGATCGCTGTCTGAATCTCTGCCGGTTTCAGATCAACGACTCCTGCTTTAATATAGAAGTCATGGATCGGGATTCTGCGAACTCCGTCCGGTCCTGTGATCTCAACAATTGCATCCCATGCATGAAGTGTTGAAGCGGAATCAGCGGATGTAACACCATTACATGTGTTTCCACCGATCGTTCCGATGTTACGGATCTGTGGTCCACCAACCATATCAACAGCTTCCCCAAGTACGTTGATATGCTTCTGGATGATCGGATCCTTTGTAATATGAGAGAAGCTGGTCAGAGAGCCAATGCGGATCGCACCGTCTTCTTCATAAGATATGCCTCTCATTTCATCAATTCTATAAATGCTTACAAGTTCTTTTCCTGCGCGACGTCCTTCACGCATCTGTACAAGAACGTCACTTCCGCCGGCAATGATCTGTGCTTCCGGATGTTCCTGTAAAAGCTGTATAGCATGGGCTACGCTTTCAGCTTCATAAAGTGCTTTAAGATCATACATTTGCTTCTCCTCCTTCCTCAAACATATGTTGTTCTTTCATACTGCGGAACAGATGGTGTGGATTCACCGGTGCATCATTTACATAGACACCTGTTGCCTGATAACTGCGTTACGGATTGCAGGTGCAATAGAACATGTCGGTGGCTCACCAAGAGATTTTGTTCCGAATGCACTTGTAGGCTCCGCATTTTCTACGAAATAAGCACGTAGTCTCGGGTGATCCATAAATGTGGATAACTTGTAATCGAGCAAGTTATCATTTAATGCTCTTCCGGTCTTCGGATCAAAGAGCAGGTTCTCAGAGAGTCCGAATCCGATTCCCATACTCATACCACCGTGTACCTGAGCTTCAGCAAGTGCCGGGTTAATCAGTGTTCCGGCGTCATGTACATTGACGAGATCAAGCAGTTTTACCTTACACATCGGGATGTCAACTTCAACTTCTGCAAATGTACATCCGAAGGAGTAGGCATTTGACTTAATCTGTGCTGTGCTTTCAGCTGACAGATGCTCACTGTGTGAAAGGCTGTAAAGTGCTTCTGTTGAAAGATCTCCAAGAGACATCAGAACACGGTTATCTGTGATACGAACAATCTGTCCGTCAATGATATCCAGGTTGTATTCAGGCATTCTTGTCAGCTCATGTGCATATTTCAAAATGCGCTCTTTCAGAAGCAGTGCCGTCTGGCGGATTGAGAATCCGGCTGTATAAGTCTGACGGGATGCATAAGCACCTGTTCCGAATGGCGTAACGTCTGTATCCTGACAGGAAACAACGTGTACAGCTCAAGCGGAACGCCAAGAATATCTGCAGTCATCTGTGAATATGCAGTATCAGCACCCTGTCCGATCTCTGTCTCACCAAGCTGAACCTGAAGAGAACCATCCTGATTCAATACCATACGGCAGGAAGATGTCTCAAGTGAGATTGGCCATACAGCTGTGTTGTACCAGAAGACTGCCATACCGATACCTCTGCGGATATCTCCTGTCTGGTTCTGGTATTCTTTGTATTTACGAAGGTAATCAGTAACTTCGATTCCTTTGTCGAGGCACTGGTTGAATGTGTCGCTGTATAATTCATTTTTAGAAAATGCATCCTTGTATCCGACCGGCATCAGGTTTTTGCGGCGGAATTCAAGTGGATCCATGTTAAGTTTTGCACAAATGTCTTCTGTATGACATTCTACAGCCCACATTGCCTGTGGAATTCCGTAACCACGCATCGCACCGGCAACGGATTTGTTTGTGAATATTGTATAAGCATCAGCTTCTACGTTATCACAAGGATAAAGCTGCGGGAATGCGCCAACACCTTTTGCACAGATGCTGTGACCATGGGAAGCGTAAGCACCCTGATCGGAAAATGCTTCCAGTTTTCTTGCAGCAAATGTTCCATCCGGACGAACCCATGAAATGATATGGCTCTTGATCGCATGACGTACACGAGTAGAAACAAAGGTCTCCTCTCTTGGTACATCAAGTTTAATAAGATGTCCGTGAAGCTGTATGGAAAGCCATGCACAAAGTGTTCATACAAAACATCCTGCTTATTTCCGAAACCACCGCCGATGTAAGTTAATGATACGGATCTTACCCCATTCAACTCCGAGTGCCTGACCGACAACTCGACGTACGATATGAGGAATCTGAGTAGAACTTACAACTTTGATGCGGTCTCCTTCCATCTCAGCATAGCAGATAAAGTTTTCAATATGACAGTGCTGAACAGTTGGTGTGCTGTACCAGCCTTCTACTTTGATCAGTCCAGGTTCTTTGATTGCTTCTTCGTAGTTCCCTTTACTGATCGTTGTGTGTTTGAGAATATTGTTTGGATATTTTTCATGAAGCTGAGGAGCATCCTCTTTCATAGCATCCATAACATCCAGAACAAATGGATATTCTTCATATTCTACTTTGATCGCACGAAGTGCCTGTGCAGCGGAAACCTCATCCTCTGCTACAACCGCAGCGATATCATCCCCATAAAATCTGACGCGGTCTGTAAGTACAAGACGATCGGCAACATCCTGATGTGATTCATCTGTGGACCATGGATGTCCGGCAGTTGGAAAATAATGCTTCTCCTTTAAATCAAAACAGGTAAATACTTTTACAACTCCAGGTATCTTCTCAGCTTCAGATGTGTCAATAGAAAGAACATGTCCGTTGGCAATTGTAGAGTGTAAAATACGTGCAATATAGGCACTCTTATCACAGAGATCATCTGTATATTTTGTACGTCCAATTACTTTATCGTAGGCATCTACACGAGTAACCTTTTTCCTACATACATGTTATCCCCTCCTTAAACATAAGTTTGGATCAACCGTTTACGTAAAAATCAATATCCTGTTTCATCTGAAGATATTGGGCCTTGGTAATCACGATCTTTCCTTTATTCAGCGTCAGAAGATTCATCTCTTCCAGCTTTCTGATGTTTCTGTCCAGAGTTTTAATAGAAATCCCCACTTCTTCGGAAATGCGCGCTCGTGTCTGGTTGAGTACCAGAATCTCCGGTGCAGGGATCTTTTGTTCATATTTACGGACTAGATGAACCATTAATCGGTCTTTTCCTTCCATAAACAGATATTTCCTGGCTTCCGCAGTTTGCAGAACGAGGCGGCTGATATTTTCCTGTGTTCTCATGAACAGTGCATCAACATCCATATGCATCCACTCCATATAATAAATAGATGGAATGGCAAGCAGCCGGCATTTTGTTGAAGACAGAATGCTGATCCGGTATCTTGGAAGTCCGGCAAAACATTCAATCTCACCAAAGAAGTCACCTGGTCCAAAGTCCTTAAAGAAATAAGATTTCTCATGCATCGGCCATTCGACTCCGGTTACTTTTCCTGATAAAATGATGTATATGTACTTGCATTCTTCTCCGGCTTTGATAAAAGTCTGGTCAGCTTCCACATCAATCACGGACATGTAATACTTGACTTCCTCCGTACAGTTTCTGAAAAGCCGGTTCATATATTCCTGCTTTTTAAGTGGTAAGCTATTAAATAAATCCACGAATCTTCCTCCTCCTTTTTATTCATTATAGAGAGAAAAGGTGATACATTAAAAGGCCATGTGACATTTTTTCTCCGCTTTTTTGAATTATGGCGTTTTGGACAAAAAATGACTATAAATTAACAATATTATAACGTTTATTTGGTGAAAATGACAGTTGGAATTGAAAAAATATTGATTTTTGAAGTTATCTACAGATTATCAACAAAAAAGATGAGTTATAAACAAGAAACACATTGCAATTAAAAGTGAACTGGGATATTCTGAGAACATACCAATTCATGAAGTTGGTGTTGGACATTCTTTATTTTAAACATCGCATCAAAATAAAAGATGAAAAACAAATTACAAAACTATTTTCCAATGATCAGAACCAAAGGACAAGTGCTTGAAGAAATTCGCAATAGCCCGGAAATGTGGAAGACATTTTGTGATGGGAAGAAAAATACCAACAGGAATATCTTGACATTTGCACTGGGGTGAAAGGTGTAAAACTTCTCTATGATACCTATTTTAAAGTTATTATGAATCCGGACACCAGACCTGAAAGGTTAAATGATTTTCTATCAGAAATATTAGGAAGAAAAATTAGAATCTTAAAAGTACTTCCGAATGAATCGGCGCGTATTGCAGCGGAGAGTTCCTTATTGATTATGGACATTGTTGTTCAGTTTGAAGATGGTAGTATAGCAAATGTTGAAGTACAAAAAATGGGATATTTATTTCCCGGACAGAGAAGTGCCTGTTATTCTTCCGATTTATTGTTACGACAGTATAAACGAGTGCGCGCAGAATTAGGAAATTCATTTACTTATAAGAGAATTCAGAAAGTCTATACAATTGTATTATTTGAAAAGAGCAGTGCTGATTTCCGCAGGTTTTCGAAAGAAATATATATTCATCATTGCGAACAAAAAAGTGATACAGGAGTAGAAGTGAATTTACTGCAAGAATATACTTTTATATGTCTTGACATTTTTGGTGACATCATTCAAAATGAAAACAGAAAGATAAAAAATAGATTGGAAGAGTGGCTCGTATTTCTTAGTCAGGATGATCCGGAGATGATTATTAAACTTTTGAATCAGAATTCGGATTTTCAGAAGATTTATGAAGAAATCTATACACTCTGTCTTAATATGGAAGGAATGATGGAGATGTTTTCGAAAGAACTTGAGATTTTGGATCGCAATACAGTGAAGTTGATGATTGACGAGATGGAAGAAGAAATTGGCACAAGTAAAGGCAAGTGTTGCAAAACAGGTCGAAGAACAAGTGGCAGAGAAAGTAGCCGAACAGGTGGCAGAGAAAGTAGCCGAACAGGTGGCTCAAGCGAAGGAGAACATTTGCAAGAA
>ENA-OQCX01001120-OQCX01001120.1-human-gut-metagenome-genome-assembly--contig:-NODE-1120-length-12940-cov-7.226489_pt1 | contig 12940 bp, 15 predicted proteins | sample MGYA00242762_ERZ504587 | MGnify/ENA primary metagenome ERZ504587 (study PRJEB26092, sample SAMD00036337) | human gut metagenome | host: Homo sapiens | study: EMG produced TPA metagenomics assembly of...
GTGGTTTTATTCTTCTAATATACTGATTTTCAAGGAGATTAAGAAATAAATAAATGAGATAATTAATTGAATAATAACAATTTAACTAACTGAATCAGCTAGTGATTTCAACTACTGATTCGCATAAATAATAATTTGCCCTGTACCATTCCCGAACCTTTGAAAAGACAATGTTCCCATTCAGTTAAAGGAAAAATTTATGTGGTGGGCGACAAGCGATGCAAACAATTAAAATTCAAAAGTCATGGAAACAGTAACATTATCAGAAGCAAGAGTTTATGTAGGTACTTACAACAAGTATAACAGTGGTTCACTTTTCGGCAAGTGGTTAGACCTTTCCGATTATTCGGACAAGGACGAATTTATGGAAGCGTGCCGGGAACTGCACAAGGACGACCAAGACCCGGAATTGATGTTTCAGGATTACGAGAATATCCCGGAAATCCTGATTTCCGAAAGTTGGCTTTCCGATAAGTTCTTTGAACTTCGGGATGCCATCGAGAAACTAAGCGAAACCGAGCAGGAAGCGTTTTTCGTGTGGTGCGACCACCACAACAGCGATATAAGCGGAGAAGATGCGGACGACCTTATTTCTTCTTTTGAGGACGAATATCAGGGAGAATATAAGGACGAGGAAGATTACGCCTATGAAATCGTAGAGGAATGTTACGACTTGCCGGAGTTCGCAAAGACCTACTTTGATTATTCGGCTTTTGCCCGTGACCTGTTTATGACTGATTACTGGATGGATAACGGCTTTGTTTTCCGTTGCGCCTGATTACTAACCGGGTGGAGCAATCCACCCACAATACACCAAGACAATGAAAGTATATAATAAGATAACGACTTTTTTACGATGGTTTATACTTGCTTTTATCATCTATCAGGCAGCCACCAGCACCGCCGGAATGTGGATAGCCTAATCATAGGCTTTTTTATTATCCGGTTCGTTCTCCGGTTGTTTATCTCTGCCGTTTACCTGTTTTGTATGGCTTTTATTTTCATTGTCCTGCTTTTATTTTTAATTATCTGATAACTCATAACAAGATGGAAACTTTAAACTAAAATGGGGTAAGAAATGCTTTTAGGTACATTTAGGGGATAATTTTACTATTAGTATAATTATTGCTATTTGAACGAATATTTTTCAAGCCTTACAAAAATATTTGAAGAATCTCGCCTACTGCATGGGGAAATAGCTGAAAACTCAAAAGTAAAATCTTATAAAACTACTTTCTTTCATGAGTTGAAACGAAAAAGAAAGTAGCATTATAAAAAGATTGTGATAATGCTACTTATCAAAACTAAATGATTATCACAAGTGGCATTAATCGTATGTCTTAATTTATTAATAGTCAAGATATGGCTAAGACAACTTTATAATTTCACTTGTGATAATATTTCAGTTCTATCTTTTCGAGCAAAGATTGCTTAGAAAATCAAGAAGTTCATCATCCTTTTCCCATAATTTAGGTTCGGGGGTCTTAATTCCTACGTCCCGATAAGCATTGGCTATGGCTTCATCTTTTTTGCTTCCTGCTGACACGAGCATAAATTCTGTTGTTTGGACAGAAACATGTCCAAGAAAAATCACGTATGTAGATTTGCTGTACGCCCACTCTGCAACAGATGCATTGCTCTGGAATGCCTAAAAACATGGGGACTAACTTTTTCGGGAATCAGTTGAGGATTGTCAGCACGAGCCATATCTGCGTATTTTTTTATGATGTAAGTAACTCCCGGAGTAGATAGTTGCCCACCTTGTGCATTGAAAAAAAGAGGATGACTTTCTTTTCCCGGACGATTCAATCCTGTTTCATCAAGATAATTCTTTAGAAGTTCCATTATTGGCTCATCCAAAGGAACCAAACGTTTCTTGTTTCCTTTTCCTTTAACCACAACTGAATACGGTTTCTCAAATCTGATACATATTGGCGTGAGGTCTATAAGTTCCTGTACTCTTGTTCCTGAATTATAAAGCAGGGACAGCATTGCAAGATTTCGTCTTCCAATGGGCGTTGATGTATCTATTTGTCGAAGGATTGCAGCCACACCGTCAACAGAAAGGTGTCTGACAATTTCTGTCGTTCCCCTTTTTACAGGTATTTGTCTTACCTCAATCCACTGACATATATGGGATGGGTCATCCATAATAAGAAAACAGGCAAAGGAACGCATTGCGGACAAACGTTGATTCCTGCTGCTTATAGAGTTTTTCCTTTCTTCCTCTATCCAGTTGAGGAAACTTGATATGTGAGACCTAGTAAAGTTCCGCAGTGTTATATTTTGAGGTTTGATATTCAAGGCTTTATTATATTCGAGATAAGCCTTGAACGCTTCTCCGTATGCTCTTACCGTTTGCTGGCTTGCACCACGTTCTTTGATGAGGTATTGTTGAAAAAACGCTTCAAGAGACCTCGTGAAATTTTTATATGTATCCATTTTCTTTATACTTTTTGTTTTGATAAAAAAAGATTCACTATCTCGGTTATTGGCATTGTTGTCTTTGCGTCCATAGCCAATAGTTCGGGAAAAGCTGTCGGTGTCAAACGTAAGTAATATTCCGTGTCTTTAGGGTCACAATGTCCCATATATACAGAAAGCTGCGGCATACAGCAGTAGATGTCTTTACCTGCCGCTATCATTTTTTTCATGGTATGCACACATGCGGTATGCCGCAGGTCATGGATTCTTGCAGATATCCACTTGGCGTAACCTTGAATCCCGAAGCGATTAGAATATTATGGAATCTGCCCCTGACGGCTTTTGCATTTACCTTACCACCAATATTGTTGCAAAACAACAAAGCATGTGGAGCATCGACTCCAGCCACGGGTAACATGTTCCTATATCTTATATATTCTTTTATGACAATCTCCATTGTTGGAGTTATCGCACAGTAGCGTTCATGGTTGTTCTTTGTTTTTCTCAAACAGATGGAATGCCTTGTGAAGTCCACATCAATATTGGTAATGCTTAGAGCTTCGCCAATCCTCATGCCTGTACTGTATATTAACCTTAACAATGTCGGCATGACAAGGGCTATAGAACCGGGATTGATACTATAGTCTCGCCATTTGTCCACCGTTGAGAATAGTGTGACTATTTCCTCTTCACTATAAATATAAGGTGTAAAATCGCTTTTGTAAGGTGGATGCATACCTACAAAACTTATTTTACCCCTCAGATTCAAATACTTTGCAAACAGTATTACACCACGTATGTACAAGGATTTGTGTGCTTCATTGCCCTCAAGACTTGTCAATCCAATTATGATAATGTTCACGTGAATATGGTCACAGCTATATCCAACACTCGCAGAATAGCGTTCAAAATTACTTAGTATGGTTTTTGCTTCTCCCGTACAAATTCCTTTTATTTCACGTTCATGGATATAGTCCTGCATATAGGGATAGAGCGAAGAATGAGATTTCAACTTAACTTCAAACATAGAATGCACCTCCTTTCTGTGTATAGTAGGACTTATCTACCGGAGGTACTTCGTGTGAACATTCCATAAGAGAGTCAATGTCCACGTTAAGGTATGCCATTGTAGCTCCTGTACCCGAATGCCCCAATGTTTCGGAAATAGCCTGTATGCTACTTCCGGTTTTCATCATTGATGTGGCAAGGCTATGGCGTAGCGTATGTGTACCGACATGTCTGCCTATTGTTTCAATCCCCGCCCTGTGAATGGCTTTGCTCACCGCACCGGAAAGTGTGGCTGTGGCTATCGGTCGGTACGGCTCTACTTGGCTAAGGAACACCATATTGCTTTTCGTTTTAGGACGGGCATGTTTAAGATAATCAATAATGGCATTACCAACATCCGCCAACAACGGTAGCTCCAAATCTTTTCCTGTCTTGCTTTGGAGGATTTTAATTCTATTGTTCTTCCAATCAAGGCTATCTAATTGGAGCTGGCATATATCCGATGCTCTTAACCCTAAACGTGAAGCCAAAAGAATCATCGCATAATTTCTTTTACCGAGCAAAGTACCCCTGTCAAAAGACATTTCTATTTTCTTTACTTCTTCCGCTGTGTAATATGATGGTAACGGCTTTGGTATTGGAGGCTTTTTCCCATATGTTACATGAGCCAAGACCAAAGGAATGACATCTTGCTCTGCCAAATAATTTAGGAATTGGTTTATGAGATAGAAATACCAGTTGTCGGCTGTTCTATGCGAAGCAATCAAATCAATTATCAAGGTTCGGGTTAAGTGCGAGGGAGAATCGCAACCTTTTTCGGATAAGCCATTTACGATATTTGACATTGAATGCTGATAGCGTAATAATGTGACATTCTTACGTTTCTTTGTTTTTATGTGTTCAATAAACTTGTTTGCATAATCCCCCAATTCATTGGACGGGAAATTGTATGTCTTGAGTTTTTTTCGCTGTGCGGCATACGGCAAACCTTGAATGAATCTATCTATAAGACTTAACGCACAAGAATACTCCCTTGATTTTCGCTGATTTGGAGAATTATCAGATTTTGCTATCTTTTCTTGCAAAGCAGAACTGAAATTCAAATCGTAAGAATCAACACCCATATCCTCCATGTATTGGGATATGTATTCTATGTAACGTAAATACCTGTCGGTCATGTAGGTGGATAGTTTGAAACTCTCAAAGGCTCTTTTGCAGTAAATGAAGAACTCACTGCGTGGAATAGATTTGCAATTATTCATTGTGTATAATTTTTTGATTTCGGCGATATTGCCATATAATCAAAATGAACAATATACAATAATATTATCAAAAGTCTAATTGATTTTCAGATAAATAAAATGTGTTCTTGTGATAATCATTTAGTTTTGATAAGTAGCAAAGAAACCGTTGTATATCCATATATTTTAATAATGCTATTTATCATCAGTAGTATTTTACTGTCATAAATTGCTATAATGTTTCGTTAGTTCTAAAATTACTTATTCATATCATTTATTTCTCGATTAATTCCCAATAACGTTTTTCAAAGTGTCGTTTAAGGCGTTCAGGTTTATTGGAAGTAATAAAGTCAAATTGTTCTTTTTGCTTTGGCAACATTGTTTTATCTCTAATCAAATCCATTAACTCTTGTACTCTACAAGCTGGTTTGTTATGTGATAGTTCACGGATAACATTTATGTCAGTATCTATAATCTTAAATAGGGTTCTTATACCTGTTTGTGATAAGTTAGCAATCATTGTTTTGTTATATGATTGCGCATCTGTTGCTATTCCATAAGTGTTCCCTATGAAAGAAAGAACAATAGCTTTTACATAGGTATATATAGCAGATATGGGTACATCTATTCCCAAAGAAGCTAAATCTTTAGCATATCCCGGTTCATTGTAAAAGTTATTCCATTCGTTATGTGCATCAATTAGGAATTGGGCATGTTTCTTAAATATGATTTCTTTAAACGTTTCAGGTATATAACTTACCCCATCAACCAACTTGAGGAAAGCTAATGCCTCGCTGGCTGCGTCTTTTCCCTTTATATCTCTTAATGAAGCAAATTTTGCAGCAATGCTACTTTTGATTTCATCAGAAACTAACTCCCATAGGCAAGGAGCTATTAGTTTTATATTATATTTAAGGTTAGGGTTACAATCTTGTTTTATAAAGTTTGAAAAAAGATTATGTAGTATCGGACCATGTATTTTAGCAGACTGGCTCTCTATAATTGCAGTAATATCATCCCCACTTTCCAGTTTTTCAATAGTGAGACTTTCAACTAAATCTTTAATTTGTAATCCCGGTGCAGGTAAATCAAATGTCAATACGTATTTTACGCAATTTTTAATAAAATTAAATGTTTCTAATTTATCAAGTTCACCTAATGGATAATGTGCGGTTGAAAAATTATTTCGTAATTCACGACATTGTTCTAAAAAAAAATGTGCTTCTGCAGGTATTATTCCTAATGCAAATGCACCTGAAATTAATTGATGGTCTTTGACTTCTCTTAAATCTTCTATTGTTTTTAGTGGCTTACCATCCAGTTAATAGCTGTCGAGAAATAATCAACCCCATAAACTATAATCTTTCTTTGTAAATCAAAGATAGCAAGGTTCCAAATATAATTGATTGCAGCATCATTTAATCCAGCTTCAATAGCAGTTTTTGCTTTATCAAGGCTTACTTCATCTCTACAATCAGGGCGAATAGCAAGTTTTACATTTTCCCATCCTACAACGAGATTATCAACTTTCTCTAAATTTTCAAATCTTGCAGGTAATGCTAATTGTTTCATATATATGCATTTATAATTAATATTAGATGGTGACTTTACATAAATAGCCAATAATTTGCAAAATTAAAAATAAAGAAGCATCAGAGAAAATTCTTCCCGATGCTTCTTAACATATTCTATAAAAACTTTTCTATTCTACTTCTTTGTTATTATCATTATTAAATGAAAACGTAAGTTGTACCACCTGCCCGAAGCTATCCTGAAAATATACATCCACAGTTTGCTGGTCGGTCGATGCAGAGGTATAGTAAAGCCGGAATGTTTCACCCGGAAGCGGGTACAGGTCATTCGGCAGTAAAACCGTCCCATCGGACATTTTCAGCGTTCCCGCCCCGTCCGGCTGGAAATAGCGGATGAAATACTTTGTTTCCTCAAACCGCCCGTCCCGGTGAAGCTGACACCTGATTTCGGCGGTTTCACCCACTTTTAATTTTTTCGGCACTGGCATCGTTTCGATACTGAACGGGTAAGACTGCTGTATATCCACATCGTCATTACACGCACCCACTAATAACAAGGCAACCACCATGTAGCACCCTGTTAGCATCTTATAAATTACATTTCTCATATACATTATATATATAGGTTAGTTTATCACATTATAAATTTCAGTCCCACGCCAAACTGTGTATGGAACTTTCCGACTGAAGAACCGAACAGGCATCTTTCCCTTGCGTTAATCAGGAACACCACCCGGTCGGTAATGTAACTTTCCAGTTCCAGCGTCAGCGCACCACCATAGACAAAACCGTCCTTATCGGTCAGGGTCGAGCCATCGGGCAGCAATTTATCGCCCCAGTTGCTTGTTTCATACCCGGCAAGTGCGGACAATCCCAGCGAAAGAAAAAAGGTTTTCTTCCGGTCGGAAAGGAAGTTCATATAGTAACCGCCCTCACCTGTAAACTGGCTGACTGGTATTTGCAAATCCTTGTAGGGGTAATGCTTTTCGAGGTATTCCCCGCCGACAACCCACCTGTTCCCGTTTTTGGTATAGGCACTCATGGCAGCCCCGAAGTAATAAGCGAAATCACTTTTACTGTTCCAGTGAACACCGTCCGCCATGCCGCCCGTAACCTGCAAGCCTTTCATTCCCGGCAGACATCTTTGTGCGTGTGCCTGGTTGAAAGTCAGGCACAGCACAAAAAGGGATATAATACAACATATCCTTTTCATGTTCATTTGATTTTAAGTTCGTTAATCACTTTTGCCGCCACGATGTCGGAGTTCTCCACCCGGATGGTTTGGTGTCTGCCCCCGTTCTTTTCCACCAGTTCGATAACTAATATCTTATCGTCAGGGATAGTGAACTGCGGAACGGTGTACACGGTGCGGACGGTACTTTTGCCGCCGATAACCAGTATCTCGTTATAGCTCCGTACCGGGTCAATCACCGTTTCCTGAATAGCCGTTCTTTTGGCTACTTTTTTATCCACAATTTTGAAGCGGATAAAATCGGTATCAAACGGTACGTTTGAACTGTTCTTTGTTTGTGTGTGGAAGTAGAACAGCCCGTTATGCGAATAAATGCCCTTTACCAAGAACTGCACCCCGAACCGTTTGCATCCCAAATGCTTTATTTCCCGGTCATTGTTCTTGTAGATGGACTGCATAATCAGCTTTACCAAAAGCGGGCTTTCGTTACCCAGTTCACGGAAATAGATGTTCATCCGGGTATGGCTGAAATCCGTTGTGTCCTCATTCTCCAAGAAGTCTTTCATTTCGATGTTCAGCATTTCCGGTTCATGTGCGTATTTTGCATTGAAACTGTAAAAGCTGCCATCCTCACAGATAACGGAAAAATTCGTTTCACCGGGAAAGCCTCTGTCGTAGCCTTGACCCTGACAACATTTTCCGCCCCGTCCGCTTTTCCGGCAATAATGTAGTTACTGCCTAAGTCCACGTACTTCACGGCAGACGGGAAAATAAGGTGTACTGTTTTTGCAAACGTCACCTGTACGCCGTAAGGTGTCACCATTTGGCGGTAAGGCAGCTTCTTTGTAATGCCCTGATATAAATCGTTACTTTGTGCTTTCATTGAAACCACGCCCAAAAGCAGGGCGAACATGATAATTAACTTTTTCATTTGGATTGAAATTTTTATGGTTGATAATTGATAAATAGATTATTGCTGTTTGGCGTAAAGCATCACCTGATAGTTCGCTTTCAGGTGTACTTTTACCGTTCTGAATTTCTTAGCGAGGTATTGTGAACCGCCCTGCATCAAGCCCCTTGTAATATCCATTGCGACCTGCTGCCCGGCACTTTGCGCAAAGGAAATGCTCGTACCCAGTCCCGCCCCGATGTTTGCCATCGCTTCTTTTGCCGCTTCCTGTTCCAGTGACGAGGGGACGGAAAGCCCCTTTTGCCCGTCACTGTCGTAAACGGCAAGTTCCACCGGAATGATGTTACCCGCATATTCGAGCGAGGACACCAGTATGTCGAGCCGTTCCCCCTGCACTTTGGCACTTCCTGAAACAAGGCTGTTTTTCGGGACAATCACGTTCCCCGCCTGTAACGGTTCTAACAGCCGGAGCTTGACGGTCTGCCCGTCCATAAGTGTTTGGTCGTTATGAACACACGCCCGGATAGTGTTCTTTCCCATCGAATAACCACTGCCGACCGCCGTATTAAACCCGTAATTGCGTGGCTTGCTGTATTCGGCGACAAATTCGGCGTTGCTCATAGGTTGTTGCAATCCTGAAACCGTCCTGTCCGATACCGATTTTACAGGTGTGGCATTTCCTTTGCCCTGAACAGGTGCGGACGGTGCGACCTGTGCAATCTGTCCCGGTTGCAGTGGTATGCTTTGCCCGTTCTGTCCGTTCATATACTTTGCCGCCAGTTCGTAGGATTTTTCCATAAGAGCCACCTGTTCATCCATGCTGCCCGCACCGCTTTCTTTCGCATCGAGCCGGGCAGTGAGTTCTTCCACCTGACGTTTCAGTTCCTCTTTTTCCTTGTCCTCTTTCGGCGTTTCGTAGAAACTGCCTAACTGACGGTTCATATCCCGGTAAGCCGCCGCCGAAGACTGGATAGAGGAACGGCTATTGTTCGGCGCACCCGCCCCGAAGTCTATCACATTGGTTTTCGGTTTTTCTGCCGGAGCATCATCTATCAGGGTCAAATCTTCCCCGTTCCCGTTTTCCTCTCCCAGCGAAAAGGCAAAATCCTGTAAGGAGCGCATTTTGTCCGCCTGTTTGTTCTCCATTTGCTCCTGTTCGTAGGCTGTCTTTTTATCGCTGATTATCCCGTCCCCTTTGGGTTGCGGAATATCGGCGTTAAATCCGCCCACGTTTTCCACCTTTGCTTCGTCCTTATCGGACGGTGCAAAAATCAGGTACATAGACCCCAAGAAAACCAGTCCCATAAGCGGGTAAATCAGCATCTTTTTTCGTTGCTGTATTTGCTGCGGGGTCAGTTCCTTTTTTTCCTTTCCCTGTTTTTCAGGTTCTTTCTTCCTGTCCGTTTCCGGTGCGGGAACTTCATTTTTCACTTCTTTTTCTTCCATTGTCTGACTGATTAAAAATGTTCGTACTGTCTTTACCTTGTAGCTGCAACTGCCTGATGTGTTCTATCCGTATGGTTTCGCCATCCTCTTTTCCTATCCGGTAAATGGATGATACCGTAAAGTAGATGGATAGCCCGCCGAAGAACAGGAGCATAAGCAAGATTACCGCCAGCCTTATTTCCGGTGTCATGCGCCCGCACAGGCGGCGGAGTTTTTCATCCGCCCAGTCCTGCACATGGGTAATTGCCTGATTAACCGGAGAGAGAATTTTCCGTATCATGGCTTACCGCTTTATGGTGTTCAAGTCCTTGTTTTCCGTTATCTCGAAACTTTCCATCATAAAGCGTGCGGGTTGTTGTCACTTCTTACGGCGTTCAATAACCGGCAACAGGTGACAAGGCTTCTTTCCGTCACGCTGCTTTCACGGATAATCATTTGCCGGGCATAAGTCGCCACCGCATACGGGTACACATCGAAATTGCAAGAAACACTGTCTATCTGTATGGTCTGGCTGATATTCCCTGAAATGATACGGTTATAATACCCTTTTTCCGAGAGGTCACGGTAATAATTAAATGCACTCTTATCAGCGAGGAACAGCGACCGTTTGATATTGCTTTCGATAGCGTTCTTATCCGGTGAGAGCGTGAAAAAGAGTTCGTGAAAACGCTTCACGTGTTCCCTTGCTTCGACCGGACGGTTTTGTGTCAGGTCTTGCGAAAGCGCAAGCATCAACGATTTGCCACCGTCCAGCACATAAATCTTTTGTCGTTGCGCTTCGGCAAATGTGTAGGAGTTCCAAACGGCATACCCCGTTATCAGGTACACATAACGACAAACACGATACCGAAAAGCCGTATCTGTTTGAAACTGGTTTCAATGTTCTTTAAACTTTTAAATTCCATCTTGATTTTTAATTATTGGTTACTTTTGATTAGTTTACCGCCGACCCTGCCGCCAGCGTTCCCGGTGGCTGCTCCGGCTACCGCACCAACTCCGCTACCCGTTTTGTTAGCTGCACTGTTTATATTCCGGCTCATGTTACCCATTCCGCCCGCCTGAATAATCCAGTTCGATACGGTGGGGATAGTGAAGTAACCGATGATACCGATTATCATAAAAATTATGTACACTGAATTGCTGCTATCGGGTATGAAATTGGGGTCTGATAGCTCCTGAATATCCTTTTGGAGCATAAGCACCTGTATTCGGGCAAGAATGGAACTGAACAGGTCTGAAACGGGCAGCCACAGGTAAACGGAAATATACCTTGTTATCCATTGGGTCAGTGTCGCCTGAAAGCCATCATATACACTGATGGCAAAGGCTATCGGACCCAGTATGGCAAGGACAATCAAGAAAAAGGTTCGGATAGTGTCTATCACAAGGGCTGCCGATTGAAAGAGCAGTTCCAACAATTCCCTGAACCAATCCCGGACGGATTGCTTAATATTGTGGGCTGCCCTATCCATGTACATACCGCCCATTGTGGCAATATCTTTGGCAGACCATCCCAATTCGTCAATCTGTTTATCAAATGCTTCATCCGAAACAAGGTAAGCCGTTTCCGGATTGCGCACCATCGCTTCATATTCCAGCTTGTCCTTTTGTTCCCGGTAGGCGTTCATATCGAAAGTTTGCGTTTCGAGCATATTGTTACACCCCTTGACTACTGGCGACATCACGCTGTTAATCGTACCCAGTACGAATGTGGGAAAGAACATAATGCAGAAACCAATCACAAAAGGACGGAGCAAAGGGTAAACGTCTATCGGTTCGGCACTGGCGAGCGACTGCCATACTTTGGCAGCCACATAAAACAAAGCCCCCAGTCCCGCTATTCCTTTGGCTACCCCCGCCATATTCCCGCATAACGGCATCATATCCGTGTACAGACTTCGTAAAATCTGATGCAGGTTATCAAATTCGATTGCTAATAACATATCTTTGATTTATTTGAAGTTACCAGTAACGTTCATCCGCCGAACCATAAAGAGCCATTACCCGGTCGGTGTCCTTTTTCTTTTTCGCCCGCAGGTAGGAAACGGAAATAGTCTTTCGAGTGTAGTAACTCACCAAGTCCCGGTAGTTCCTGATGGCGTTATACGTCCGGTCGATAACGTCCATCCTTTCTTTGTCCGACATGGAAAGCCCGTTGATATTCACAACCCCTTTCATTTCTTCCAGTACATCGGAACTTTCCTGTAACAGTTGTGTATAGCCGTAGGCGATGGCAGAAAGTTCATCCGGCGTATAGTTTTCATCCGAAAGCATCTTCTGAAAACTGTTCACGTAGATGTCGGAAATCTCCCCGATAAGCAGGATAGACTTTTGCACTTTCCGTGCATCTTTGACAAGGTTATGTACTGATTTTAAGGCATCATAATAATCTTTTCCCTGTTGATAAATCTTTACCGTTTCCTGAAAATTCTTTATCATATTCTGTGCGGTCGAAGAAGTCTGAATGATGTTCTTTGACGCATTGATAATCCCTTGCGCCAAATTGCCGGGGTCACTCACGACCACTGTGCGTTTACCTTTCCGGCAAACAGGCTGCATACAACGAGCAGCATTATAATCTTTGTTCTCATACGCTTATTTCTTTATTGGTGGGTTACTCCGTTTGTACTCTCCGCCGGGTGAAAGCAGAATCCGGTCGTTCTCCTTATCGTAGGTCAGCAGGACGGACAACCCCGTTTCGATGAACAGGTTTCCGTCTTGTTCTGAAATCTGATAGGTTTCCGTTTGGATAGTTCCCCGGTAGGTCTTTCGATAGGTCGTTACCCGGTAATGCCCGTTTTCCTCAAAGAGAGTAAACGCCGGACGGTTTTTCACGCTTTCCCAATCTCCACGCATCGCCCTAAGACGGTCGGCGTTTGTTTCTTTACAGGAAGAAAGCCCCAGTAACAAAGTACATAACAGCACCGGAAACAGGAATTTTAAATGTTTCATACTGATTGATTTTTAAATTGTTAGTTGATTATTTTTCGGGATTGCGCTTGCTTTCGGCAAGCCGTTTGATAGCCAGTTCGAGATTTCCGCCTAACTTTTCGGACAAGGTGTAGATACTAATTGAAAAGTGCGCCAATATTCCAATTGAAAAGTGCGCCGCCATAGGATAAGTATAATGACCTTTGTATCATCCAAATACAAAGGTAAAATGAAGACTATGGTAGAAAGACAATCA
>ENA-OQCX01001121-OQCX01001121.1-human-gut-metagenome-genome-assembly--contig:-NODE-1121-length-12935-cov-2.111649_pt1 | contig 12935 bp, 12 predicted proteins | sample MGYA00242762_ERZ504587 | MGnify/ENA primary metagenome ERZ504587 (study PRJEB26092, sample SAMD00036337) | human gut metagenome | host: Homo sapiens | study: EMG produced TPA metagenomics assembly of...
TGATGGCAATAGCAGGCTTATTCATATAGCAAAGGGACTTTTACAGTAAATTTTTCGGTTTCGTTCTTGATAATGATTTTCTTGCCCGACATCAGTTCGCAACGTTGGCAAGGTTCTCCAGTCCTATTCCGGATGATGCGACACTCTTTTTGGGGTGTATCGGATTGCTGACGGACAGATACTCATCTTCGATGCGGATAGTGATAACCATAGGTTTGCCGGGAGTGATGGAATTGTGTTTGATTACATTCTCTACCAATAATTGCAGCGTGAGGGGCGGCAGCATCTTTTCCGCATATTCCGCAGGAACGTTGTTTTGGCACGTAAGGCAGTTGCCCAGACGGACCTCGTGCAGGAAAAGGTACGAACGGATAAATTCCAGCTCTTCGCCGAGCGTCACCAGTGTCTTGTCCTGGCTTTGTAGCACGTAACGGTAAACACTGGACAGGTGCTTGGTGAAGTGTACCGCATTTGTGGGGTTATACTCAATTTCAGCTATAAGCGTGTTGAGGCTGTTGAACAGAAAATGAGGATTGAGCTGGTTTTGCAGGGCGGTGTAGCGTGCCGTGTCGTTTTCGGCCTGCAATACAGCCGCCCGTTGTTGCAGCCTCAACGCCTTTTGGGTAGAACGGTTTGCCAGTAATAATCCCAAGATAACAAGTTCCACAAGCCAGATGGTAATCAGCATCCACCACCCTCTTGGCTGAATGGAGAACGGATTGGCTGCTCCCGCCAGTATTTTGGCGCTTACGAGCAGCCCGTAGTTCAGCAACAGGAAGAGCGACATGCCTGCCAGGTAGATAACAGGAATTTTCCACCGCGAACGCATATTTACGGCATACTGTGTATTAATCCATGAACTGAGGCGGAGGGTGGCATATCCCAGCACATTGAATGCCAGGATAAAATAGATGAAACGCTCCGCGGGAATAGAGTGCATCGGCAATATGAGGAGACAGATTGGTGTAGTCTACCAGCAGGAAGTAGGAGAACGCTCCTAATCCGGAGAACAGAATGCCGTATATCAGATTATTCCATTTCATGGGGGACAAAGTTATAATGTTTTGGGAAAACTCAATAGCTGTGCAGTGCTTTTATCAGGCCGGAGTAAGAACTCTGTGCCGAAACTTTGGCTTGCACGTAGTTTATTTGCGAGGCTTGCCGGTAGTTCTGGGCTTCAATGACTTCCATGATGGAGATTTTTCCCTCTTCATAACGTTCCAGTGCCTTCTGTTCGTTTTCACGTGCTTTCTCAAGGGAACTTCCGGTGAGGTCCACCTGTTTTATGGCTTGTGCAAGAGAAGTGCGGGCGGTTTGTATTTCGAGGTTTACGTTATCCGTCACTTTATTGAGATAGTCATTTGCCATGCCTACTTTCCAGGCGGAAGAACGTTTTTCGTTGCGCCGTTTGCCCCATTCGAAAATAGGAACGGACAGCGTGGCGTATATGGCATAGTTTGGGTCGAGGTCGGTTTTGAAGTCATAGCCGGGTGAGGAATAGCTGCCGTCTATTCCGACATACAGTTGCGGCTTGTATTTGGAGTCCGTCAGCTTACCCTGGCTTTCGGCTATTTTTATTTGGTCGTGTGCCATAAGCAGTTCGGGACGGTTGCTGCCGTCGGATGCCGCCAGGCTGTCGGACGGAAGCACTACGGGAATGGACTCCTGCACTTCGGTCTCGGATTCGAGCGGCATGCCTATCAGGGAGTTGAGCGCCATGCGTCCGGTCTCAAAACTGTTACGTGCCTGCAATACCTGGTATTCGGTTCATTGAGTTTGACTTCTGCCATGAGCAGGTCTTGAGGGTCGACAAGTCCCGCCTCAACGCGTTCGCGGATAGTGCGCGCCAGTGAAGCGACCGAGTTGCGGTAGTCTGTGGCTATGTTCATCAGTTCCCGGCGGGCTACGGCATTCCAGTATTGCATATCCGTCTGGTAGCATACGGAGGAGTGGAGCAGTTCCGCCTGATGAACATTCATGGATTGTTGGTGCTTTGCCAGCCGGATGGATTCGCGGATGCGTCCGCCGGTGTAGAGGGGCTGCATCAACGAGAGGGATGCGCCGTATTTCATGTCACGCCCTTCGAAAGTGAGAGGATTGCTTTGGGGCAGGTTCACGGTAAGTTCGATGGGATTTCCGGTGTACTGGAAGTTTGCGTCTCCCGACAGTTTGGGCTTTAAATCGGCTTTGGCGGCTTTTATCAGCTCCATGCTGGAAGCTATGTTCTTGTCTGCCGCACGCAAGTCGTGGTTATAGTCCAGAGCCATTGCCCTATATTTCTCCAGCAGGGAATCCTGCTGGGAAAATACGGGCTGAACACACAAATAAAAAAGTAATAAAGTATAGAATGTCTTCATGCTTACTTATTGGTTTTTATACGATAAAACAGGTATATAATGCCGGAGTGACAAACAGCGTCAGCAAAGTGGCGAATGTCAGTCCGAAGATAATTGTAGCTGCCATCCCGCCAAAAGCAATATCGAACAGCAACGGAACCATACCGAGAATGGTGGTCGTGGCAGCCATTAGTACAGGACGGGTACGCGAAACGGTGGATTCTATCACGGCTGTGTAAGCAGGAACTCCTTCGCGGCGCTGAATGTTGATTTCGTCTATCAGTACGATAACGTTTTTGATAATCATACCCAGCAATCCCAGCCAGCCGGCAATGGGGAAGAAGCCGAAATCGAATCCGGTGAGCAGCATTCCTACGGCGACACCTATCAGTGACAGGGGAAGTATGCACAGGATGATGATGGGCTGGCGGAAGTTGCCGAACAGCGCCACCAGAATTACAATCAGCATGAGGAATGCCTGCGGGAAGTATTTGGCAATCGCTTCCATGGCTTCACCCTGGTCTTTGTACTGCGAATCCCAAAAGAATGTATAACCCGGCGGTAGCGGCATTGCCTCTATCTCACTGCGTATTTCCCCGTGTACCTCTGCCATGGTATGTCCAGGTTTTACGCCGCACATGGCAGCCATGCTGAGCTGGCGGTTATAGGTACGCATCTGCGGAAATTCCCACGTTGTTTCAATGCGTTCCGTCACTTGCGATAAGGGAGCCGAGCGTTCGCCGTTCCATACGGAGAAGTTGCCCAGGGAAGCCGCATCCGTAATGTCGTATCCTTCGGACTTCAGCAGAACAGGGACTTTCTTCTCGTTATCCCGATAGATGCCTACCGGTACACCGTCGCTGATGGATTTGACGGATTGCATCATCTGCGCTTTGGTGATGCCCAGTTCGCCGGCTTTTACCGGATCGTAGACGGGGCGTAGCATCAATGCCATATTTCCCCATTCGTTACGGGCATCCGCTACTTTAGGATTGCGGCGTATGATTTCGATGGCCTGCCCTACGAGCGAATCGAGCACTGCCGGGTCGGGGCCCAGGAAGCGGGCTTCGATAACGGCTTCCGTCAGCGGGCTCAGTTCGAATTTGTTTACTTTGATGAGCGGTCCGGGAAATTTCAGGCGGATAGAGTCCTGCAATGCGGCGTTGAGCGGCGCGACTCTTCCGAAGTATGGCACTTCACAAGCAGTTGTGTATAGTTGGACTGAGGTCCGAATGCTACGTTCGACAGATAATAGCGGGGCGGGGTTCTGCCGATGAAGGTAGATACCATTTCCGCTTCCCCGTGTGTACGGATATATGCTGCCATTTCTTCCGCCAGCTTCCCGGTTTCGTCAATGTTGGAACCTTCGGGCAGCCATACGTCTACGGTAAAATATTGCTTGTCCAGTGCAGGTACGAATACTTTGGGGATGAATTTGAAGCTCCATGCAGAGAGTACCAGCAGTAAGACCATGCAGGCTATTGTGGCATAGCGATGTTTGATGACCCAGTGCAGGGAACGGCGGAACATATTGTAATACTTTCCGTCGAACAGGGCGCTTTTCAACTCTTCCGGCCGGGGACGGCGTACAAATTCCTGAATGAAGAACGGAGTTTGCGTCAGTGCGAACACCCAGCTGAACATCAGCGAAACCCCGATAACGATTACCAGCGAGGAAAGCAGTTCACCGGTGATGTGGGGTGAAAAATAAATGGGCAGGAACGTCAATATGGCAATGACGGTTGCTGCCAGCAACGGCAGGGCAGTGGAGGAACAGGCGCGCATGATGGCAACTCGCTTTCTCATGCCCCGTTGCATGTTTACCAGTGCGGAGTCGGACACCACAATGGCATTATCCACCAGCATTCCCATGGCGATGATGATAGCAGCCAATGACATGCGTTGAAGTGCGATGTCGGTACATAACATCACTATCAGGGTGGCAAAAATGGAGAATACCAGTCCGCTGCCTATCAGCAATCCGTTTTTGAAACCGATAAAAAAGAGCAGGATTGCCACTACGGTAAGTACGGATATGATGAGGTTGAGGATAAAACCCTGGTTGGCGACTGCCGATTCGTAGCCCTGGTCGTACAGGGTTACAAGTTCGAAGCCTTCGGGCATGCTGCCCGACATCTGTTGGAGCGATTCCTTGACGGCGGCTGCCATATCGACCACATTTCCGGTGGGAACGGTGGAAATGGCGATGCCGACAGCGGGTTGTCCGTTGATGCGCATCAGGTTGCTTGCCGGGGTCTGGTAGCTTTCTTCAATCCGGGTAATGTCCGCGAGCCGGAAATGCTCTCCGGTGCGCGATACGATTGTAAGGTTGCGTATGTCGTCCAGCGAATAGAAATTTCCGGTGGACTCGATACGCAGGCGGTTGGAACCGACGTCTATGCCGCCGGCATCCACAACTTTGTTCTGAGCCTCGAACGCGCGGGCAATGTCGGCCATCGTGATGCCGCTACGGGCCATGACGGAGGGCTTACGGAAATGTCTATCGTAGGTGTCTGTGTTCCGTAAATCTCTACTTTGGCAACATCCTTTACTTTCAGGATTTCATTCTTTATCAGTTTGGCTTCATCTTCAAGTTCGCGGTAGCTGTGTCCGCTTCCGGTAAGCCCGTAAAAAACGCCCAGCACATCGCCGAAGTCATCATTCACAACAGAGGGACGGCGCCTTCGGGCAGCTTGCTCTGTACGTCGCTTACTTTGCGGCGCAGTTTGTCCCAAAGTTGCTGCATCTCGTCGGCACGGGTTTCTTTCTTTACATAAACGGTGATTTTGGACAGTCCTGCACGGTTCTCCGTTTTCAGGTAATAGAGTTCGCCCAATGCCTGGATGGACTCTTCCAGTACATCTGTAACCTGTGACTGTACTTCCGAGGGAGAAGCTCCCGGATAGGGAGTCAATACCAGCGCCTGTTTAATGGTGAACGGAGCATCTTCCAGCTTGCCCATTTTGACGTACGCCAGCAATCCGCCTGCCAATACTAATACCAACAGCAGGATTGTGACGGGCTTTTTCGATAAAAAGTATTTTACCAGTTTCATAATTACTTGTCTTTAGAGGTAATGTCTACTTTCATGCCGTCCGAGAGGAAACGCAGACCGCTTGTTGCGAGGGTTTCTCCTATTTGCAGTCCGTCTGCAATCTGTACCAGCCGTCGGGCAGCAATTTGGCTACTGTTACTTTACGGCGGCTGACTTGCGATGTGGCAGGATTAACCACCCATACATAATCGCCCGTGGAAGGCCGGTGACAGAGTGCCGCCTGGGAGATGCAGAAACCGGCGGCACTCTCTGCCTGCGGTGTGTCCAGAATCGCTTTGCCGGACATGCCTGCAAGCAGTTTACCACCTTCATTGGGCAATATGGCTGTAAGCAGATAGGACAGATTGTTGCGGGTAGTGCCTTTGGACACTTCTATGACCTTGGCCCGGTAGGTCTGTCCGGGGATGGCGTCGAAGCATATCTGTATGCTGTCCGACGACTGTGCCGCATAGGCTATTTCCTGCGGTACATATATTTCTATCCTTAGCTGATGTATGTCGATAAGGGATACGACCGGCTGGGTTGCCTTGACATCCTGGAATTTTTCGATGTACACTTCACCTACATATCCGGTGAAAGGGGCTGTAAGGCGGGTATCTTCCAGTTCGCATACGGCGGTATCAAAGGCTGTTTTGGCGGAGATATAATCGGCTTTTGCCTTTTCGTAGGTGCTGGCGGAGATGTTCTCTTTCCGGTATAACGCCTCTATGCGTTCGAACTCGGCCTTGCTTTGGCGGTAAACGGCTTCGGCGCGTTCTTTGCGGATGCGGAAATCGCGCGGGTCTATCTCTGCAATGATGTTTCCTCGTTCGTATTGGTTACCGGCATACACGTCGAAGCGGTCGATAGGCCCGCCTACCCGGAATGACAGTTCGCTGGTGCGGAACGGCCGGGCTATGAAAGGGAACTCTTTATTGCCGTTTTGGGGCAATGCAGTAACTTGGGAAGTGCTGACTGACAGCTCTTGCTTGTCTTGGGTATCCTTGCCGCCGCAAGCATGGAACAGCAGGGCAAGAACAGACAATAGGATAACGGGTACTTTTGTTCTCATATATATATCATTCTGATTTTTTTCCAAAAGTACGGAAGGACACACTGTTTTGCCGGGAAATAATTTCCGAAGCCGGGAAACTTAACGCTGGAAAAGGGGAAATAAGGGATAAAAGGGGGATGGACCAGAAACGGGAAGAGGCTGATTTGTTTCTTTTCAGGCACGGGATTACACGGGAAAAAGATAGAGCAAAACCCGGTGGCAGAAGGTAGAAAAGAACAAAGCGGAGTGAAGGCAAACAGCCTGCTCCGCTTTAAATAAAAAGACATTGAAAAGGGTATTGCAAAGAATAGTTTAGTTCTCGTCCGTTTTAAGTCAATGGTTTTGTAATATTCGCCGTCGTGCAGATTTTTACGCGGATATTGAGTCCGGTTTTTCCGGGTATCCGGTCTGCTATCTTATCCAGTTTGAACGAGACAAGCCCTTGTCCCGGCATGAGGGCTCGTCACCGTAAGCATTCTGGCGGAATTCCAGCGTAATATATCCCTCTTTGTCATTCTTGCCGTCGGATGCTTCGTTGACTATGAGGTTCAGCATATGTTTTTTATCATTGCTGTTGCTGTGGTATAGCTGGTATTGGATGTTCAGGTAGTTGTCCGTAATCCACATATTGTTGATGTTGATGCGGTCGTCGCCGATGCTGTCGGCCTTTTCGGCAGGCATGAAATAAATGTCTTTGGTAAGGATATTCTCTACATGGTTGATTTTGGCATTGTAATCGTAGCCGGTTACTTCTTCATCCAGCAGGTTGAAATATACAAAGGCGCGCTGTCCTTCCACCAAGGTATAGTTATCCACTTGGGCAGTGTCACCGGGAAACATTTTGGTTCCTTCATCGAGTGCGAAGTAGTAGTCTTTTCCGTCAATTATTCGCACTGTGCCGATGGCGAGCAACGGGTGTTCGTCATCATCCCAATCGTCCAAGCAGGATTGCAGTACGGGGGTGGCGATGAACAACAGCAGAAATGCGGCTAATATCGTTCTGAACTTTTTCATAAGTAGAGGTTTTGTTATTGGTTCTGTTTTAGGTTTTGTATTCAGAAAATGCCGGGATTGCACAAATACTGCTTATAAGAATGTTAAAGAAAATAAAGAATAAATTTCCTATCTGCCGGATGCAGTATTTTTGTGCCCGTTGCATTTATAAGGTAAACACGTGTTAAAAGAGAGGATGGAAGAACAGGTATTGGCAGAACGTTGCAGGCAAGGCGACAACCTTGCCCGCAAAGAACTGTACGAACAGTATGCGGGGCGGATGCTCGGCGTATGTTTGCGTTACGCCGGTGACCGGGAAACTGCACAGGATTTGATGCATGACGGTTTCCTGAAGCTCTTCGACTCTTTCGATAAGTTCACGTGGCGGGGAGAGGGTTCTTTGCGGGCTTGGATGGAACGTGTAATGGTGAATACGGTATTGCAGTATTTGCGGAAGAATGATGTGATGATCCAGTCCGCTGCCCTGGACGATGTGCCGGAGACGTATGAGGAGCCAGATGCTTCGGCGGTGGATACTATTCCTCAAAAGGTGTTGATGCAGTTTATAAGCGAGCTTCCCGCCGGTTATCGTACCGTATTCAACCTGTTTGTTTTTGAAGATAAATCTCATAAGGAGATTGCCCGGTTGCTGGGTATCAACGAAAAGTCATCGGCTTCACAACTGGTACGTGCCAAAGCTGCTTTGCTGCCAAGGTGAAGGAGTGATGAAAAGAAACGCATAAATGGAGAAACGTATGGAAGATGAATTGTGGATGCGAAAGATAAAGGAGCGGTTGGACGATTATTCCGAACCGCTGCCCGTTTCCGGCTGGGAACGGCTTGAGAAGGATTTGTCCGTTTCGAAGCCTCCGGTAGCCGGAAAACGGCGGATTATACCTTTCCGCCGCTGGGCTGTAGCTGCGGCTGCGGCACTGCTCGTTGCGGTGTCGTCGGTGAGTGTATGGCTGCTCCAAAGCCTGTGGGAGAGGAGATGCGGAATATGACTGCACCGGCATTGGCTGCCGTGCCGGACAAGCTGCCGGAGCAACAGACGCCTTCAGTACGGACAGAGATAACAGAACCCGACTATCGCGCACAGAAACAGGAATCTCCGGCGGATACGAACCGGCGTTCCTTGCTGGCACAACAACTGAATACCGTAGATGAAACGGAGTGGGAAACGGTCATCCAATCCTTGGGCGCAGAGCCGGAAGTTCAGACTGGGAACGCACAGAAACCGACTGCGGAGTCGGCACGGGTAAATCAGGAGGCAGCAGAAGAAGAGAAAAGGGAAGAGGAGCGTACGGAAAAGATTGAGCGCCGCCGCCCGTCAGGCAGAGACAAATTGCATTTGCCGGTTGGCGGAGCGAAGCGGGAGCAGTCGCGTGGCTGGTCGGTCGGATTGGCAGTAGGAAATACGGGCGGATTGATTTCGGGAAGCAGTATAAGTGAAAGCGGGCTGCTTCAAAACGGACAGAACTTCGGTGTTTCCGGCGGAAGGGTAGACCTCACCACAATGTCTGACGGGATAATGGAAGTGCCGGAAGGGCAGGAGCTTGTCTTTAAAGATGGCATACCTTATCTGCAGAGGAGTTCCGAACAGGTGGTGGACATAGATCATAAACAGCCATTGTCTTTCGGCTTCTCGGTACGTAAAGGGCTTGCACGGGGTTTCTCCGTGGAAACGGGCTTGACGTATACGTACCTCGCTTCGGATGTGAAATTTGCCGGAAGTTCGGAAACGGTCAGCCAGAAATTGCATTATTTGGGTATCCCTTTGCGTGCCAACTGGAACTTTGTAGATAAGAAGTCCTTTATCATGTATGTTTCTGCCGGCGGTGCCATGGAAAAATGCGTTTACGGAAAAATAGGGAGCAAAAACGAAACCGTGAAACCGTTGCAATTCTCTGTAATGGGAGCTGTGGGTGCACAGTATAATATAAGTAGCAGAGTCGGCATTTATGTAGAACCGGGAGTGTCTTATTTCTTTGACGATGGTTCGGACATTGAGACTATACGAAAAGAAAATCCCTGTAACTTTACCTTACAAGGTGGAATACGGTTGACTTACTGATTAAATTGATAGTTGAGAATTAAAAAATAGAGAAACGGGCTGCACTATAAAGTCTTTATCGGTATAAAAACCGGTTTCATTATTATGGTGCAGCCCGTTTCTCTATTTTTAATTCTCAATTTACCACTATTGTGGGAAAATACTCTTTTAAAGAGTTTTTCGGCTCGTTCCAGTTGTGCGGGGGTATTCTCTACTACTTCTTTTAACTGATAATCCCAGCCCATAGCTTCGTATTTATGCACCCCTAAGCGGTGGTAGGGAAGTATTTCCACCCGTTGTATGCTTTGGTATTTGCCGAGCTGTTCGCCCATGCTGCGTATGTCTTCTTCAAAATCACTATATCCCGGTACCAGGACATAGCGCAGCCAAAACGGATGTCCCTGTTGTTCCAGCCAGGCAGCGGTGCGCAGGGTTTGTTCGTTGCTGCGTCCGGTCAGGGTACGGTGGCGTTCGGGATTGAATTCTTTGATATCGAGCAATACCAAGTCCGTCAGACTTAACAATTCCTCAACTTTGTCGTTCCAGATTCCGCCGTTGGTGTCAAGACAGATATGGATGCCGTTTGCTTTCAAGTCTTTGAACAGTGGTATCAATGCCTCTGCCTGCAAGGTAGGTTCGCCGCCGGAGAAGGTAATTCCCCCTTTTTTTCCGAAGAAAGCTTTTTGGCTGACAGCCATTTGCAGGATTTCACCGGCAGGAGTAGGAGTACCGCCCTTTACATCTATTGTATCGGGGTTGGCACAATACAGGCAACGGAAAGGACAGCCTGAAGGAATACGACAAGCCGCAGCCCCGGACCATCGAAAGTGCCCATTGATTCGTATGAATGAACATTAATCATAATAGTGTATTATAAGCAAAGAATGTAGTAAAAAAGAAAGCACGGACTACAGGGGTGTTACTCCGGATTTTTGCTTAATCCGTGAAATCCGTGTAATCCGTGCTTTAAAAGGTTATGTATCCGTTTTACCGATTACATTCTTTCGTGGAAACTGCGGCTGATAACTTCCAGTTGGTGTTCGCGGCTCAGTTTCACGAAGTTTACGGCATATCCGGAAACGCGGATGGTGAGTTGCGGATATTTCTCCGGATGTTCCATGGCGTCTTCCAGCATTTCACGGTTCAGCACGTTCACGTTGAGGTGGTGTGCACCTTTGGTGAAGTAACCGTCCATCATGGTAACCAGATTCTCTACGCGTTCCTCGGCAGTGGGACCAATGATTTCGGAACGATGGAGAATGTGTTGCTGATACCGTCCTGTGAGTCGCGGTAGCGCAGTTTGGCTACGGAACTCAAAGAGGCGATGGCACCGTTCTTGTCGCGTCCGTGCATCGGGTTGGCTCCCGGAGCGAAAGCAACGCCTTTGGCGCGTCCGTCGGGAGTGGCTCCGTCTTCTTACCGTACATCACGTTGGATGTGATAGTCAGGAGCGACAGGGTAGGACGGGCGTTCTTGTAAACGGGCAGCTTCTTCAACTCTTCGCTGAAGTAGTACACCAGGTCTACACCAAGGTGGTCTACACGGTCGTCGTTGTTGCCGAAGCACGGGAAAGAACCTTCGATGTCGAAACCTTCCGTCAGGCCGATGTCGTTACGGCGTGCCGTTACTTTGGCGTATTTGATGGCAGACAATGAGTCGATGGCAATGGAAAGTCCGGCTACGCCGTATGCAAGGTTGATGCGCGGGTCTGTATCTACGAATGCCATTTGGGCTTTTTCGTAATAATACTTGTCGTGCATGTAGTGGATGATGTTCATTGCTTCGTTGTAAACGCGGGCAATCTCCGTCAGCACTTTCTTGTAGTTGTTCATTACCTCTTCAAAGTTTAGCGTATCGTGAGTCAGCACGGGGATACCTTTCACCATTACAGTTCCGGTGTTTTCGCAACGTCCGCCGTTGATGGCAAGCAGCAATGCTTTGGCAAGGTTGGCGCGTGCGCCGAAGAACTGGATTTGCTTACCGATGGCCTGGTAGGATACACAGCAGGCGATACCGTAGTCGTCGCAGTTGCGCACCTCGCGCATCAGGTTGTCGTTCTCGTACTGGATAGAGCTGGTATCTACGGATACTTTGGCACAGAATTCCTTGAAACCTTCCGGCAGTTCGGGACTCCACAGCACAGTCATGTTAGGCTCGGGAGACGGACCGAGGTTGTACAATGTTTGCAGGAAGCGGAAAGAGGTTTTTGTCACCTTTACGCGACCGTCGTTGAAGCGTCCGCCGATAGCTCGGTAACCCAGGTGGGGTCTCCGGCGAAGATGTCATTGTAGGATTGCATACGCAGGTGGCGTACCATGCGCAGTTTGATGATGAACTGGTCAATCAGCTCCTGTGCAAAAGTTTCGTCAATCTTACCGTGAGCCAAATCATATTCAATGAAAATGTCAAGGAATGAAGATACATTACCCAATGACATGGCGGCACCGTCTTGTTCTTTTACAGCGGCAAGGTATGCCATGTATACCCACTGTACGGCTTCCTGAGCAGATGTGGCAGGGTGGCTGAGGTCGAGACCGTAGTATTCGCCCATGGTCTTGATGTCCTTCAAGGCTTGATTTGCTCTGCCACTTCTTCGCGCAGGCGGATGCGTGCTTCGGTCATAGGACCGGTCAGGTGGCGCAAGTCTTCCTGTTTGGCTTCGATGAGGCGGTCGATACCGTACAATGCCAGACGGCGGTAGTCACCGATGATACGTCCGCGTGCATAGTTGTCGGGAAGTCCGGTGAGGAAGCCCAATGAACGGAACGAACGGATTTCTTCGGTATATACATCGAATACGCCGTCGTTGTGTGTTTTACGGTAGTGTGTAAAGATGTCTTTTACTTTATCGTCTACCTCCACGCCGTTTTCGCGGCATGCTTTTGCCACTACATTGATGCCAGCGAAGTTGATGGCGCGTCTCAGCAGTTCATCTGTCTGCAAGCTACGATAAGCTCGTTCTCCTTATCTATATAGCCTGCTTTGTGGGAAGTGATGGTAGATACTGTTGTATGATCTAATGAACGGACACCGTTATTGGCTCTTTCTTCTTCCAGTGCTTTCAGACAGAGGTTCCAGATATGCTTGGTGCGCTCCGTTGGTCCTTGCAGGAAAGATGCGTCTCCGGTGTAGGACGTGATGTTTTTACTAACGAAATCACTTACATTGATTTCTTTGCTCCAAAGCCCGTCAATAAAGGTTTTGTTTAATTCCATAATGTTCTTTTAATAAAAGTGATTAGATATGTTATCCTTTAGAGCGCGCAAAATTACGGAAAAATTTCCGTAATTACACAATAATATGGAGGATTTTTATGTTGAAGAGCATAAAATAGCCATTATTAGGTAGGAAGTACCACCGGGTATTGATTCGTGTCCGTCCGATTAATATCTGTACTCTTATCAACTATTATTATTTATGCTGAAATCTATTCGTCCCACAATAATTTCCCCTTTCGTCACACGT
>ENA-OQCX01001122-OQCX01001122.1-human-gut-metagenome-genome-assembly--contig:-NODE-1122-length-12933-cov-5.527799_pt1 | contig 12933 bp, 14 predicted proteins | sample MGYA00242762_ERZ504587 | MGnify/ENA primary metagenome ERZ504587 (study PRJEB26092, sample SAMD00036337) | human gut metagenome | host: Homo sapiens | study: EMG produced TPA metagenomics assembly of...
TCATTTCACCAGCAGCTTCAAATAAGGAAGAAGCGTTGTGTGGATATACATAAACGTTGTCAGAACCAACATCAGCCTTCATTTGACGAAGTGCTTCAAGGAATGGGAGACTTTCAATATCCCCAACCGTACCACCAACTTCAGTGATAATGACATCTGAATCAGTCGTTGTCGCTGCACGCTTAATCTTGTCTTTCAAAGCATCTGTGATATGCGGAATCACCTGAACAGTCGCACCAAGATACTCCCTTTACGTTCCTTACGCAAAACTTCGCTATAAATCTTACCAGTAGTCACGTTAGAGTATTTTATTAAGATTGATATCAATAAAACGTTCGTAGTGACCAAGGTCAAGGTCAGTTTCAGCACCATCATCAGTCACATAAACTTCACCGTGTTGGTAAGGACTCATTGTCCCTGGGTCAATATTGATGTAAGGATCGAATTTTTGAATCGTAACCTTAAGACCACGATTCTTAAGCAAACGTCCAAGACTTGCAGCTACAATCCCTTTACCAATTGAAGATACCACACCACCAGTGACGAAAATATATTTTGTCATGTTAACTCCTTATAATATAATTCAAAACAACTACAGATAGTAGATTGATTACCCACTCAGATAATCACGACAGCCCTTTCCTAGTACCTGATGGGAGCGGTACAAAGTACCTCACCTTAGACAAGTCTAGTAAATGACTAAAAACAAAAATGACCCCCAAGAGTTTCACTCTGGGAGCCTTAATCATGACCTCTTCAAAAGAGGTGCCCGATAAACAGTCTAAACTATCCAAGACCATTTGTCAATGAAAACTTAGTCGTTTGACTCATCCTCATAGTCATCGTCATCATCTTCTTCTGACAACTCAACATCATCCAAATCATCATCTGGAATAATTTCATTCAACTCAGAGTCATAAGATTCCACTTCGGCTTTCTCATCATCTTCGCTATCGTCGTCATATTCAAGACTAGCAGAATCAGGTGTGAAGTTTTCGTCTTCTGGATCATCGTCATTATAATCGATGGCATCTTCATCACCATCCATGAAGGCATTAACTTTCTTGTTCTTACGTTTTGGTGCATTTTCATCAGTATCTTCCAATGTGATGACCTCTTCATCGATTTCATCAATTGCATACCATGAACGCAAGCCCCATTTGTTATCACCTAGTGGAATGAAACTTCCATCCGTATTCAAATCTGAATAAAAGAATGGCAAAGCATTGCGGATATCAGCATCCGATTTTTCTAAATAATTTTGAATTTCATTGACCAAATCATTGAAATACATTTCATTATCACGACCACGTGTTTCTAAGATAGCACGGGCCACTTCAATCATTGATAATTCACTTTTTTCTTGTCCAGCAAATACGTCTAGTTTCCAAAGTGGTTCTCCTTCATTCTTACTCAAGCTAGTTTCCATCAGAAATAGCTCAGCAATCAAATTTTCGCTACCTTTTATTTTACGCTAAAAAGAGTCAATAGTCAAAGCATTTATAGAAGAAAAAATCAAGTCTCAACAGAAACTTGATTTTAGTCATATTATTTAACTTTTGCTGTGCTTGTGATAACTTCAACAGCTTTCTTCATAGTGATATCGTGTTTAAGCATTTCAGGTGAAAGAAGTGCAGAAACTTGTGATACTTCCATGTTGTACTCAGCTGCAAGATCATTGATTTCTTTTTGGATTTCTTCTTCTGTAGCGTCGAATCCTTCAGCAGCAGCAACAGCTTCGATAACAAGGTTAGTTTTCACACGTTTGTCAGCGTCAGCTTCATATTGTTTGTGAAGATCTTCTTGAGTTGTACCAGTGATTTGGAAGTACATTTCAGGAGAGATACCTTGACGTTGCATGTTACCCATGAATTCGTTCATAGCACGGTGAACTTCGTCTTCAACCATTTCTGCTGGCAATTCAACGATTTCAGCGTTTTCAACAGCCAAATCAAGTGCAGCACCTTCAACAGCGTCATCATATGCGATTTCTTTAGCTGCTTCAAGTTCTTTACGGTATTTAGCTTTCAATTCATCAAGAGTTTCAACTTCATCGTCAAGATCTTTAGCCAATTCATCATCAAGAGCAGGAACTTCTTTAGCTTTAACTTCGTTAACTTTAGTAACAAATACAGCAGCTTTACCTGCAAGATCAGTAGCTTGATAGTCTTCTGGGAAAGTTACTTTAACTTCTACTTCATCACCAGCTTTTGCTCCAACCAATTGGTCTTCGAAACCTGGGATAAATTGACCTGAACCAAGTTCAAGAGAGTGGTTTTCACCTTTACCACCGTCAAATTCAACACCGTCTACTGAACCAACGAAGTCAATAACCACAGTATCTCCATATTCAGCTGCACCGTCTTTAACAATCAATTCAGCTAAGTTTTTACGTTCGTTTTCAAGCTTAGCATCAACTTCTTCGTCAGTGACTTCTTTTGAAACTTCTACTGAAACTTCAAGATCTTTATATGCTCCAAGTTTTACTTCTGGTTTGTAACAACTTCTGCAGTAAGTGTCCAATCTTGACCTTTTCCAATTGATTTTACATCAATTTTTGGTTGTGCAACAACATCAAGACCAAGTTCAGCAATCGCTGCTTCATAAGCTGCTGGAAGAATTGCATTCAAAGCATCATCGTAAAGAGCTTCTTCACCAAATTTTTGGTTAAATACGGCACGAGGCATGTGTCCTTTACGGAAGCCTGGAGCGTTCAAATTCTTTTTAACCTTGTTAACGCTTGATCCAAAGCTGGTTGAATTTTATCTTGACCGATAGTGAATGTCACCACACCACGGTTAGTGGCTGTGTTTTCAAATGATACAGACATGTAGTCATTCTCCTTAAAATTTTTTATAGATACAGTTTAGTTTACCATATTTCAAAGCCTTTTAAAAGTTTTTTTCTCCAATTTAATCACAAGAAAATCGTTAGGAACTGCTACTTTTTCAAATTTTTGATAAACTAAAGCTATGAATATTTTACAAAGATACATCCAACAAATTAATTTTGAAGAGACCCTAATGGTACTCATTACAAAAGGGATTAAGCTCCTCATTCTTCTCATCATCTTTCTTCTTAGTAAGAAGATTATCAACTTCCTTTTTAAACATACAGTCGGACGCTCTCTAGCTTGGACAATTCAAACACCTGCTCGACAAAAAACCATTGAACGTTTACTACACAATTGCATGAACTACGTGCTATACTTTTTCCTTGTTTACTGGCTTCTTAGTATCTTTGGGGTTCCAGTATCAAGCCTCCTTGCTGGTGCAGGACTTGCTGGGGTTGCTCTTGGTCTAGGAGCTCAAGGCTTCCTATCAGATGTCGTTAATGGTTTTTTCATCTTGTTAGAAAACCAATTTGAAGTCGGTGACTCAGTTGAAGTAGGACCGTTACAGGCCTTATTTCAACCGTAGGTATTCGAACAACTCAAATTCGAGGATTTGATGGAACTCTCCACTTTATACCTAACAGAAATATCACAATTGTATCCAACAAATCTCGAGGGGATATGAGAGCTCAAATTGATATCCCAGTCTATCCGTCAACCGATATCAATAAGGTGACAAGCATCATCCAAGAAGTAAATCAAGAAAACATTGAAAACTATCCTCAAATCTGTGGAGCACCAAATATCATTGGATTAAGCACAACTCCTTCCGGACAACTAGTATTTCGCATTGACATCTTTACAAAAAATGGACAACAAACTCATATCTATGCAGACTTCTTGAAACTTTACCAAGAAGCCCTAATCAAAGAAAATATTGAACTTCCAAGATTTATTGGAAACCCTATAGCAGTAAAATAAATTCATTACATAAAAAACACTTCAAAAGATAGATAAGATGAATCTACTTTCGAAAGTGTTTTTTATTCATATTAAACAATATTGCCAGCCAAGGTTCTATATTAAGAATTAATCATCTTCATTGTAAGGATCAAAATCAACCATCCAAAATTTTAACTCTCGAATCATCTTTTTTCGACCTCTAAAACACTCCCCAGCTAGCAAACGGTCTAACTTAGTAGCATCTTCCGAAGACAACTGATTACGGAAAGCATTAAGCTGCTCATCATAAACAAGCCTATCAACAGCATCTAACTCTTTATTTGGAAGACAAAAAGCAATATCTGAAATTTCAATATAACATTGTCTATTGCTTGTCGTTTTACAGACTCCTGCCTTCTAACCTCATCATTAAGTCTATTCCTAAATTTCGTTTTAAAATAACGCCGTAACTTATCATCATCAGACTTTAATTCAGGAAACTTTTCTAAAAGCTGATAAAGCGTCATCATAGCCTCTTGCTCCATATCAGCTTGGTCCCAAAGTTGGATGAAATATTGTCGACTAGCCTTAAGTACAATCGGCCTAACAACCTCATATGCGTGAACAAAAACTTCTTGTTCCATTCAACCTCCTATTAATAGATATAATTTTTGTAATTAAATTAATTACGAGACCTATTATAAGAGATAGATAAGAAATAAAATAGCGACATATATGTCACTATAAAGTTGATAAAAACAAAAAAAGCTAGACCTAAGTCCAGCAATGAAATCTATACTCCGCCAGTAGGACTCGAACCTACGACATCATGATTAACAGTCATGCGCTACTACCAACTGAGCTATGGCGGATAAACGCTAAGCGACTACCGTATCTAACAGGGGGCAACCCCCAACTACATCAGGCGTACTAGGCTTAACTTCTGTGTTCGGCATGGGAACAGGTGTATCTCCTAGGCTATCGTCACTTAACTCTGAGTATTCTCAACTCAAAATTGAATATCTATACTGTATCAAGAAACCAAATCGTTGTCAATATGTCTCAGTTACTTTCTTTGGATAAGTCCTCGAGCTATTAGTATTAGTCCGCTACATGTGTCACCACACTTCCACTTCTAACCTATCAACCTGATCATCTCTCAGGGCTCTTACTGATATAAAATCATGGGAAATCTCATCTTGAGGTGGGCTTCACACTTAGATGCTTTCAGCGTTTATCCCTTCCCTACATAGCTACCCAGCGATGCTCTTGGCAGAACAACTGGTACACCAGCGGTAAGTCCACTCTGGTCCTCTCGTACTAGGAGCAGATCCTCTCAAATTTCCTACGCCCGCGACGGATAGGGACCGAACTGTCTCACGACGTTCTGAACCCAGCTCGCGTGCCGCTTTAATGGGCGAACAGCCCAACCCTTGGGACCGACTACAGCCCCAGGATGCGACGAGCCGACATCGAGGTGCCAAACCTCCGTCGATGTGAACTCTTGGGGGAGATAAGCCTGTTATCCCCAGGGTAGCTTTTATCCGTTGAGCGATGGCCCTTCCATACGGAACCACCGGATCACTAAGCCCGACTTTCGTCCCTGCTCGAGTTGTAGCTCTCGCAGTCAAGCTCCCTTATACCTTTACACTCTGCGAATGATTTCCAACCATTCTGAGGGAACCTTTGGGCGCCTCCGTTACCTTTTAGGAGGCGACCGCCCCAGTCAAACTGCCCGTCAGACACTGTCTCCGATAGGGATAACCTATCTGGGTTAGAGTAGCCATAACACAAGGGTAGTATCCCAACAACGCCTCACTCGAAACTGGCGTCCCGAGGTCATAGGCTCCTACCTATCCTGTACATGTGGTACAGATACTCAATATCAAACTGCAGTAAAGCTCCATGGGGTCTTTCCGTCCTGTCGCGGGTAACCTGCATCTTCACAGGTACTAAAATTTCACCGAGTCTCTCGTTGAGACAGTGCCCAAATCATTACGCCTTTCGTGCGGGTCGGAACTTACCCGACAAGGAATTTCGCTACCTTAGGACCGTTATAGTTACGGCCGCCGTTTACTGGGGCTTCAATTCATACCTTCGCTATTGCTAAGCACTCCTCTTAACCTTCCAGCACCGGGCAGGCGTCACCCCCTATACATCATCTTACGATTTAGCAGAGAGCTGTGTTTTTGATAAACAGTTGCTTGGGCCTATTCACTGCGGCTGACCATAAGTCAGCGCCCCTTCTCCCGAAGTTACGGGGCCATTTTGCCGAGTTCCTTAACGAGAGTTCTCTCGCTCACCTGAGGCTACTCGCCTCGACTACCTGTGTCGGTTTGCGGTACGGGTAGAGTATAATTAACGCTAGAAGCTTTTCTCGGCAGTGTGACATCACTAACTTCGCTACTAAACTTCGCTCCCCATCACAGCTCAATGTTATAGATATAAGCATTTGACTCATATCACACCTCACTGCTTGGCCAGACACTTCCAATCGTCTGGTTTAGTTAGCCTACTGCGTCCCTCCATCACTATATACTCTAGTACAGGAATATCAACCTGTTGTCCATCGGATACACCTTTCGGTCTCTCCTTAGGTCCCGACTAACCCAGGGCGGACGAGCCTTCCCCTGGAAACCTTAGTCTTACGGTGGACAGGATTCTCACCTGTCTTTCGCTACTCATACCGGCATTCTCACTTCTATGCGCTCCAGCACTCCTCACGGTACACCTTCTTCGCACATAGAACGCTCTCCTACCATACCTATAAAGGTATCCACAGCTTCGGTAATATGTTTTAGCCCCGGTACATTTTCGGCGCAGGGTCACTCGACTAGTGAGCTATTACGCACTCTTTGAATGAATAGCTGCTTCTAAGCTAACATCCTAGTTGTCTGTGCAACCCCACATCCTTTTCCACTTAACATATATTTTGGGACCTTAGCTGGTGGTCTGGGCTGTTTCCCTTTCGACTACGGATCTTAGCACTCGCAGTCTGACTGCCGATTATATCTCGTTGGCATTCGGAGTTTATCTGAGATTGGTAATCCGGGATGGACCCCTCACCCAAACAGTGCTCTACCTCCAAGAGACTTAACATCGACGCTAGCCCTAAAGCTATTTCGGAGAGAACCAGCTATCTCCAAGTTCGTTTGGAATTTCTCCGCTACCCACAAGTCATCCAAGCACTTTTCAACGTGCCCTGGTTCGGTCCTCCAGTGAGTTTTACCTCACCTTCAACCTGCTCATGGGTAGGTCACATGGTTTCGGGTCTACGACATGATACTAATGCGCCCTATTAAGACTCGGTTTCCCTACGGCTCCGTCTCTTCAACTTAACCTCGCATCATATCGTAACTCGCCGGTTCATTCTACAAAAGGCACGCTCTCACCCATTAACGGGCTCGAACTTGTTGTAGGCACACGGTTTCAGGTTCTATTTCACTCCCCTCCCGGGGTGCTTTTCACCTTTCCCTCACGGTACTGGTTCACTATCGGTCACTAGAGAGTATTTAGGTTGGGAGATGGTCCTCCCAGATTCCGACGAGATTTCTCGTGTCTCGCCGTACTCAGGATACTGCTAGGTATAAAGACTATTTCGAATACGAGGCTATTACTCTCTTTGGCCTACCTTCCCAGGTAGTTCTTCTATAATCTTTAAGTCCACGTTGCAGTCCTACAACCCCGAAGAGTAAACTCTTCGGTTTGCCCTCTTGCCGTTTCGCTCGCCGCTACTAAGGCAATCGCTTTTGCTTTCTCTTCCTGCAGCTACTTAGATGTTTCAGTTCACTGCGTCTTCCTCTACATTACCTTAACAGTAATGAGTGACAGGCATTACCTGCCGGGTTCCCCCATTCGGACATCTCTGGATCATTGCTCACTTACAGCTCCCCAAAGCATTTCGTCGTTAGTCACGTCCTTCATCGGCTTCTAGTGCCAAGGCATCCACCGTGCGCCCTTATTAACTTAACCTTATTTTGGTCTTTCGACCTAACTCATTAAATATTCACAGCGTTTCGGTTTATTTTCTTGTTACTATCTATATGTAATTAATTACATATGGAATTTGATATAGATATTCAATTTTCAATGGACAATACTTGAATCTTGCGATTCAATGGAGCCTAGCGGGATCGAACCGCTGACCTCCTGCGTGCAAAGCAGGCGCTCTCCCAGCTGAGCTAAGGCCCCACAAGACCTCTCAAAACTAAATAAGAAACTCAAGTACATTCCGTTTTTCCTTAGAAAGGAGGTGATCCAGCCGCACCTTCCGATACGGCTACCTTGTTACGACTTCACCCCAATCATCTATCCCACCTTAGGCGGCTGGCTCCAAAAGGTTACCTCACCGACTTCGGGTGTTACAAACTCTCGTGGTGTGACGGGCGGTGTGTACAAGGCCCGGGAACGTATTCACCGCGGCGTGCTGATCCGCGATTACTAGCGATTCCGACTTCATGTAGCGAGTTGCAGCCTACAATCCGAACTGAGATTGGCTTTAAGAGATTAGCTTGCCGTCACCGACTCGCAACTCGTTGTACCAACCATTGTAGCACGTGTGTAGCCCAGGTCATAAGGGGCATGATGATTTGACGTCATCCCCACCTTCCTCCGGTTTATTACCGGCAGTCTCGCTAGAGTGCCCAACTGAATGATGGCAACTAACAATAGGGGTTGCGCTCGTTGCGGGACTTAACCCAACATCTCACGACACGAGCTGACGACAACCATGCACCACCTGTCACCGATGTACCGAAGTAACTTTCTATCTCTAGAAATAGCATCGGGATGTCAAGACCTGGTAAGGTTCTTCGCGTTGCTTCGAATTAAACCACATGCTCCACCGCTTGTGCGGGCCCCCGTCAATTCCTTTGAGTTTCAACCTTGCGGTCGTACTCCCCAGGCGGAGTGCTTAATGCGTTAGCTGCGGCACTGAATCCCGGAAAGGATCCAACACCTAGCACTCATCGTTTACGGCGTGGACTACCAGGGTATCTAATCCTGTTCGCTCCCCACGCTTTCGAGCCTCAGCGTCAGTTACAGACCAGAGAGCCGCTTTCGCCACCGGTGTTCCTCCATATATCTACGCATTTCACCGCTACACATGGAATTCCACTCTCCCCTTCTGCACTCAAGTTTGACAGTTTCCAAAGCGAACTATGGTTGAGCCACAGCCTTTAACTTCAGACTTATCAAACCGCCTGCGCTCGCTTTACGCCCAATAAATCCGGACAACGCTCGGGACCTACGTATTACCGCGGCTGCTGGCACGTAGTTAGCCGTCCCTTTCTGGTAAGCTACCGTCACAGTGTGAACTTTCCACTCTCACACCCGTTCTTGACTTACAACAGAGCTTTACGATCCGAAAACCTTCTTCACTCACGCGGCGTTGCTCGGTCAGGGTTGCCCCCATTGCCGAAGATTCCCTACTGCTGCCTCCCGTAGGAGTCTGGGCCGTGTCTCAGTCCCAGTGTGGCCGATCACCCTCTCAGGTCGGCTATGTATCGTCGCCTAGGTGAGCCGTTACCTCACCTACTAGCTAATACAACGCAGGTCCATCTTGTAGTGGAGCATTTGCCCCTTTCAAATAAATGACATGAGTCACCCATTGTTATGCGGTATTAGCTATCGTTTCCAATAGTTATCCCCCGCTACAAGGCAGGTTACCTACGCGTTACTCACCCGTTCGCAACTCATCCAAGAAGAGCAAGCTCCTCTCTTCAGCGTTCTACTTGCATGTATTAGGCACGCCGCCAGCGTTCGTCCTGAGCCAGGATCAAACTCTCATTAAAAAATTTAATAATTGTTCGAGCGTTAACTCATTACCGTCGTCTGACGATTTATTCTTGTAAATTGACAGGTTATAATTTCTTCTATAACCCTGCACTTGGTTTCTTATTCAGTTCTCAAAGGTCTTTGTCTCTCTTAAGACAACTTCTATATTCTAGCAAATCTAGAATGCCTTGTCAACACTTTTTTTGAAGTTTTTTCACTTCTCGTGTCCGCTGTCTCTCGCGAAACAGCTTATTTATAATAGCATCTCTAGCTTGTCTTGTCAATAACTTTTTTAAAGTTTTGGAACCTTTTCAAGTTTGTGGCAAGTCAGTTAAGACAACTTTTATATCTTAACACCCAAATTAATGCTTGTCAATAGGATTTTAGTAAAGCTATTAATCTTTTTTAGATTGAACCTTTTTGAATCCTTGATACAATACCCATCCAACGACTAGGCCGAGAGCGTTTTGGCAGAAATTAGGAATCACTTCTGCGATTGAAGCTCCTGTTCCATACATAAATACTGAAGCAAGTGCATAGCCACCCACCATCACAATTGTAGCAATCAGAAGACCTAGGATACGATAGTTACCCTTAAATCCAGCAAAATAACCTTGTGCACCATGGATTAACAAACTGATAAACATCCATTGCGGAGCAGATGATAGCAAATCTATCAAAAATGCAGATAGTCCTCCCACAATTGCCCCTTCTTTCTTGCCAAGATAGAAGGCTGTGAAGTAGATTCCTGCATCTACCAAAGTTAAAAGCCCTGTTGGAGTCGGAATTTTAGCTACGAATCCAAAGGTCACTGATAAAGCTGTTAAGATAGCTAATAATGTTAGCTCTTTTGTTTTCTTATTTTGCATATTGAACTACTCCAAATTCATTTGATTGTTTAATTGATTCATAAACAAATGCTTTAGCATTTGCCACAGCTTCAGTTTCTGAACATCCTTTGACTAATTCACTAGCTATACTTGAAGCAAATGTACATCCTGCACCGGTATTGTTTTTGTCTAGCACAGCTCTTCAAACAATTTGTAATCTGTTCCATCATAAAAGACATCTATCGCTTTATTACCATCCAAGCGATTTCCACCTTTGACAACGACAGTCTTAGCACCTAATTCATTGAGATAGCTAGCCGCATGCTTCATATCATCAAGAGTCTTAACCTTTCTATCTATAAGCAGTTCGACTTCAGGTAAGTTCGGAGTGATAACCGTGGTATAAGGGAAAAATTTAACCAATTCATCACGTAGTTGAGAAACTTCAACGTCATGAGTCTCCTTACATACTAAAACGGGATCCAAGACAATTGGAATATCAGAATGTTTTTTAACAAAATCCAACGTTAATTCTGCGATTTCAACGTTAGGCAACAAACCAATTTTAATTGCTGAGAATGGGATATCTTTTAGTGAGTCAAGTTGTTGTTTAAAAACATTAGTATCAACCGGAATAACCTCAAAACCATTCTCAGTCATAGCTGATCAGACAGGTAAGAGCCACAAATCCATGTTGTTTATTAGTGGTAAACGTCGCTAAGTCTGCATGAAGTCCGCCACCACTAAAAATATCATTCCCCGAAATCGCTAAAATCAATTCATCACTCATATCTTATCTCCTTCAAATATAATCCATTTCCTGCTGCTGTTGGTCCTGCGAGATTACGATCACGACTTTCCAACACTGTCTTAACTTGCGAAACAGGCATGCGACCATTGCCAATCTTCAACAAGGTACCGACCATATTTCTGACTTGCTTATAGAGAAAACCATTGCCAGAAAAAGTAAAGATATAAATCCAGTTTTCTCATCGATAGATACACTAGCTTGTGTAATTGTGCGTACTTTATTTTCTACAGAAGTTCCTGAAGCTGTGAAGCCTGTAAAATCATGTGTGCCGACCAATTCCATAGCAGCCTCTTGCATAAGAGCTAGACTTAGAGGGTAGGGATAGTGGATAGCATAATTACGCATCATGGGGTTCTTAGGTCGCCCTGCATCTACTAAGAACTCATAAGTTTTACTGTGTTTATTGTATCGTGCATGAAATTCTTCTGATACGAGTTCGATACTAACAACATCAATATCATCTGGACATTGCGTATCCAAACCAAAACGTAACTTCTCTGGATCCCGCTCCTGGGGCAAATCGAAGTGTATAACTTGTCCATAGGCATGAACACCTGCATCTGTACGACCCGCTCCATGAACGGTGACAGGTGTTCCGCTATTTAACCGTAAGAGAGTCTTTTCAAGTTCTTCTTGAATAGAACGTGCATTTGGTTGTCTTTGAAAACCTGAGAAAAGTGTACCATCATAGGAAATTGTCGCTTTGTATCTAACCATAAAATTATCATATCAGATTTTTTCAAGGATAAAAAGTAGGTCGATTGTCAACTGACCCCATACAGCTTTGACATAAAGAAAAAGACGCTTTCAGCGTCCTTCCTTTTATAAATCTTCTAAGGCATCCTTTACTTTATTGAAGAAACCTTTTTTCTGTGGTGCGATTTTTTCATCTCCACTTGCCTTGGCGAATGCAAGGAGAGCTTCTTTTTGAGCATCGTTTAGCTTCGTAGGAGTTACAATCTTAACTGTAACGTGTTGGTCTCCTTGTGAACCTCCACGAAGACGTGGAGCACCCTTTCCTTTTAGACGGAAGTTTTGCCTGTTTGAGTTCCTGCTGGAATAGTCATCTCAACGTTTCCGTGAACTGTTGGTACTTCGACAGTATCACCAAGAGCGGCTTGGACAAAAGAAATGTTAAGTGTATAGTAAATTGTTGATCCATCACGAGTAAACTTATCGCTTGGATTAACATTGATGATTACAAAGAGGTCTCCATAAAGGACCACCATTGAAACCAGCTTCACCTTGACCTGCAAAGACGGATTTGTTGACCTGTTTCAACACCTGCTGGAATCTTGACAGATACTTTGTGGCTTTGTTTTTCATGTCCTGTTCCGTGACAAGTTTGACATGGCTCTTTAATTTCTTGACCTGTTCCATGACAGACATCACAGGTTACTTGACGACGCATCATACCAAGTGGTGTTTGCGTATCGACATTGATAACCCCTTGACCATGACAGCGACCACAAGTTACAGGGCTTGTTCCAGGTTTTGCACCAGATCCCGAACATGTCTTACATGTTGCTTCACGATTGTAGTGAACTTCTTTTTCGGCACCAAAAATCGCCTCTTCGAAGCTTAGGTTGACACGGTACTGAAGATCATCACCTTGACGTGGAGCATTCGGGTTACGAGTAGCACCACCACCAAAGAAGCTAGAGAAGATATCCTCAAAGCCACCAAAGCCTGCACCACCATCAAAGCCACCCAAAGCCTCCTTGACCTCCAAAACCATTCGC
>ENA-OQCX01001123-OQCX01001123.1-human-gut-metagenome-genome-assembly--contig:-NODE-1123-length-12933-cov-1.517023_pt1 | contig 12933 bp, 18 predicted proteins | sample MGYA00242762_ERZ504587 | MGnify/ENA primary metagenome ERZ504587 (study PRJEB26092, sample SAMD00036337) | human gut metagenome | host: Homo sapiens | study: EMG produced TPA metagenomics assembly of...
CGAATGGAGCGCGCAGGCGCAGATGCCGTTGTGGCAGAAGGATGTGAGTCCGGCGGCCATATCGGCGAGACGACAACGATGGCACTCGTTCCGCAGGTGCAGATGCCGTAAAATTCCAGTCATTGCGGCCGGTGGAATTGCGGACGGACGCGGCAGTGGCGGCAGCTTTATGCTGGGTGCGGAAGCTGTACAGATGGGAACCCGTTTTGTGGCAACAGAGGAGTGTAATGTCCATGAAAATTACAAACAGTTCCTTCTGAAAGCCAGAGATATCGACACAAGAGTAACCGGCCGTACCACAGGTCATCCGGTCCGCACTTTAAGAAATCCCATGACAAAGGAATATCTGGAAAAAGAAGCAGCAGGTGCATCTTTTGAAGAACTGGAAATGCTGACTCTCGGCGGTCTTCGAAAAGCAGTTGTTGACGGCGATGTAAAAACAGGAAGCGTCATGTCCGGCCAGATTGCAGGAATGGTAAAAGATGTACCAACCTGTAAAGACTTGATGGCGAGACTGATCAGAGAGACAAAAGAAGCTGTAAAGAAGAACAGTTTTCTTGTGGAGGAATAAAAAATGGGAAAAACAGCATTTATTTTCCCGGGCCAGGGCGCACAGAAAGCCGGAATGGGAAAAGATTTTTATGAAAAATACGATACCGCAAAAGAAGTTTTTGACTCGGCCAGCGAGTGGCTGGATCTGGATATGAAAGCACTCTGCTTTGAGGAAAACGATCAGCTTGATCTCACCGAGTACACACAGGCTGCGCTGGTCACCACCTGCCTTGCCATGGAAAAAGTGGTGGAGGAAATGGGTCTTCATCCGAATGTAACCGCAGGGTTAAGCCTTGGCGAGTACTGTGCCATTGAAGCTGCCGGCGGCATGGATTTAAAAGACGCCATTACAACCGTCAGAAAAAGAGGAATCCTTATGGAACAGGCAGTTCCGGCAGGACAGGGAAGCATGGCGGCAGTTATGGGAATGGAAACAGAGAAGATCGAAGAAGTGCTTGCAGACATTGCAGACGTAAGTATTGCCAACTACAACTGTCCCGGCCAGATCGTGATCACAGGGCTTAGTGAGGCGGTTTCCGAAGCTTCTGAAAAACTGAAAGCAGCCGGCGGAAGAAGGGTGATCCCGTTAAATGTCAGCGGTCCGTTCCACTCTGCAATGCTTGCCACAGCAGGAAAAGAACTGGGAAAAGTTCTGGATGATGTCACACTCCATGAACTTCAGATCCCCTATGTCACCAACGTAACTGCAGAATATGTGGAACATTCATCCGAAACAAAAGCACTTCTGGAAAAACAGATCTCTTCTTCCGTGCGCTGGCAGCAGAGCGTGGAAAACATGATCCGACAGGGCGTGGATACCTTCGTGGAGATCGGACCAGGAAGAACACTGGCTGGATTTATGAGAAAGATCGACAGAAATGTAAAAAGTATACAACATTCAGACCGTAGAAGACGCAGAAAAAGTCTGCCAGGAACTGGTATAGATAGAAAGGAATTCATATGTCAGAGAAAAAAATCGCAGTGGTAACAGGCGGTGCACGTGGGATCGGAAAAGCCATCGCCCTGGAATTTGCAAAAGCAGGAAACCTTGTAGTGATCAATTATAACGGCTCAGAAGAAAAGCCCGGGAAACAAAAGCAGAGATCGAGGCAGCTGGTGGTGAAGCAGATATCATGCAGTGCAATGTGGCAGATTTTGATGCATGCGAAGTTTTTTTCAAAGCCATTGCAGAAAAATACGGACGAGTTGACATCCTGGTAAATAATGCAGGGGTTACGAAGGACGGACTTCTTATGAAGATGAGCGAAGAAGATTTTTCCAGAGTTGTTGACACCAATCTGAAAGGAACGTTCAACTGCATCCGCCATGTGTCCAGAATGATGCTGAGACAGAGAAGCGGCCGGATCATCAGCCTTTCATCGGTGGTAGGCCTCGGGGAAATGCAGGACAGGCCAACTATGCGGCATCCAAAGCAGGAATCATCGGCCTTACAAAATCCGCCGCAAAAGAGCTGGCATCCAGAGGAATCACAGTTAATGCCATCGCACCGGCTTTATCAAAACGGACATGACGGATGTACTTTCTGACAAAGTAAAAGAAAATATTGCGGCATCTATCCCGATGGGAAGTATGGGAACCACAGAAGATGTGGCAAAAGCAGCCGTATTTCTGGCATCGGACGGTGCACGTTACATCACAGGACAGGTACTTCGCGTAGACGGCGGAATGGCAATGTAAAGAAGGCTCCCCGGAGTCAGGAGGATAGATTGATGAAAAGACGAGTAGTAGTAACAGGACTTGGAGCAGTAACACCGATCGGAAATGATGTGGAAAGTTTCTGGAACGGAGTAAAAGAAGGAAAGGTGGGGATCGGACCGATCACCCGTTTTGATACGACCGGATACAAGGCAACACTGGCAGCAGAGCTTAAAGATTTTGTGGCAAAGGATCGCATGGACCCGAGAACTGCAAGAAGAATGGAGCCTTTTTCCCAGTATGCTGTAGCAGCTGCACTGGAAGCCATGGAAAATTCCGGGCTTAAGATGGAAGAGGAAGATCCTTACATGGTAGGCGTTATCATCGGCTCCGGTGTGGGAACCTTCAGGCTACCGAGACCAATGAGAAGAAGCTTATGGAAAAAGGTCCTTCAAGAGTGGATCCGCTTCTTGTTCCGAAGATGATCACAAACATGGCAGCCGGAAATGTTTCTATCGCTACCGGTGCAAAGGGAAAATGTACCAACGTGGTAACAGCATGTGCGACAGGAACACATTGCATCGGAGATGCTTTTCGTGCCATTCAGTATGGTGATGCAGATGTAATGCTTGCCGGTGGTACAGAGGGAGCTGTCTGCCCCATCGGTATCGCGGGCTTTGCAAGTCTTACTGCACTGAGTACAAGTGAAGATCCGCTGCGTGCATCCATTCCGTTTGATAAAGACAGAGGCGGTTTTGTAATGGGCGAGGGTGCAGGTGTGGTTGTTCTGGAAGAATTGGAGCATGCCAAAAAGAGAAATGCCAATATCCTGGCAGAGGTTGTGGGATACGGTGCAACTGCAGATGCATTCCATATCACATCTCCGGCTGAGGACGGAAGCGGCGCCGCACGTGCTATGGAAAATGCCATGAAGGAAGCAGGTGTTGCACCGGCGCAGGTAGATTATATCAATGCACACGGAACCGGAACACATCACAATGACCTGTTTGAAACAAGAGCCATCAAGCTTGCGTTTAAGGACGCTGCCAAGGATGTAAAGATCAATTCCACAAAATCCATGGTGGGCCATCTTCTTGGCGCAGCAGGAGCTGTTGAGTTTATCGTATGCGTAAAATCTATTCTGGACGGATTTATCCATCAGACGGTGGGAACAACAGAAACAGAGGAGGAGCTTGATCTGAACTATATGATCGGCGCTCCGGCAAAACAGGAAGTTCGTTATGCAATGAGCAATTCCCTTGGTTTTGGAGGACACAACGGAACATTGCTTGTAAAGAAGTATGAGGAGGACTGAACCTATGGAATTTAACCAGATCCTTGAACTGATCGATCACGTATCTGCATCAGAGCTTACTGCCTTTACATATGAGACAGCAGATCTGACCTTAAGCATGGAACATGGAAAGCCACAGATCATCCAGGGTGTTATGGGAGAAACTGTGGAAAACATTCCGGCAGCAGGAATGACCGGTGGAAAAGTCCGCAGGGCAGTGAATACAGCACCGGCGGCAGGCAAAGATCCTGTGGTACCGGCTTTAACAGATGAAATGGCAGTGACAGGAAAAACTGTGGCAGAAGCACAGGGAGTGAAAGGTGCTGAGCAGTCAGAAGCCGCACCACAGAGCGGGGAAGATCAGACAGGCAGCCTGGTAACATCTCCGCTGGTAGGAACCTTCTATGCTGCACCGTCCCAGGATCTTCCGCCTTACGTTCAGGTGGGAGACAAGGTAAAAAAAGGCCAGGTTCTTGCAATCGTGGAAGCTATGAAGCTGATGAATGAGATCGAAAGTGATTTTGACGGCGAGATCGCAGAGATCTATGTGGAGAACGGACAGCCGGTAGAATACGGTCAGAAGCTTTTCCGTATCCGATAAGTACTTTCAGATCAGAATAAGAGAATAAGAAAAATTATTGTTTCAGGAGGACAGAGAATGAAGCATCTTGATGTAAAACAGATCGAGGAGATCATTCCACACAGACATCCGTTTCTGCTTGTGGACTATATTGAAGATTATGAGCCGGGTGAATTTGCTGTCGGATATAAATGTGTGACCTTCCGCGAGGATTTTTTTCGGGGACATTTTCCCCAGGAGCCGGTAATGCCGGGTGTTCTGATGGTAGAAGCGCTGGCACAGGTGGGTGCGGGTAGCCATTCTTTCCCTGGAGGACATGAAGGGAAAAACCGCTTATTTCGGAGGCATCAACAAGTGTAAATTCCGCAGAAAGGTAGCTCCGGGAGACAAGCTCCGTCTTGAAACAAAGATCATCCGCAGAAAGGGTCCTGTAGGCATTGGTTCTGCAGTGGCATCTGTGGATGGAGAGGTTGCCGTAGAGGCAGAGCTTACATTTATGATCGGGTAAGGTGATTGTATGATTCGAAAGTTACTGATCGCCAACAGAGGCGAGATCGCGGTGCGTATTATCCGTGCCTGCAGAGAAATGGGAATTGCCACAGTGGCGGTTTATTCTGAGGCAGATGAGGAAAGCCTTCACACACAGCTGGCTGACGAAGCAATCTGTATCGGACCGGGGCCATCTGCACAGAGTTATCTGAATATGGAACAGATCATCAGCGCAACCATGGTTTCCGGTGCGGATGCCATTCATCCGGGATTTGGCTTTCTTTCTGAAAATGCCAGATTTGCGGAGCTCTGTGAAAAATGCGGGATCACATTTGTGGGTCCGCCATCAAAGGTCATCCGCATGCTTGGCAACAAAAAAATTGCAAGAAGCACTATGATGCAGCTGGTGTTCCGGTAGTTCCGGGCAGCGAAGGGGATGTGGAGGATATTGAAACCGGTCTTAAGGAAGCCGAGAGGATCGGTTATCCGGTGATCATCAAGGCAGCTCTTGGCGGCGGCGGAAAAGGCATGCGTGTGGCAAATACACCGGAGGAATTTCCGGAAGCTATGCAACTGCCAGAAAAGAGTCTGAGATCGCTTTTGGCGACGGTACCATGTATATTGAACATTTCGTGGTAAATCCGAGACATATTGAGTTTCAGATCCTTGCAGACAGCTTCGGAAATGTGATCCATCTGGGAGAGCGTGACTGCTCCATCCAGAGGAATCATCAGAAGATGATTGAGGAATCTCCAAGTGCTGCAGTTTCTCCGGAATTAAGAGAAAAATGGGCCATGCGGCGGTGACGGCGGCGAAAGCAGCCGGTTATGTAAATGCGGGAACGATCGAATTTCTTCTGGAACCGGATGGAAAATTCTGGTTTATGGAAATGAATACAAGGATCCAGGTGGAGCATCCGGTGACAGAGTGGGTGACAGGGATCGATCTTGTAAAGGAGCAGCTGAAGATCGCTTCCGGAATGCCTCTTGAGATCGCTCAGGAGGATGTCCGGATCCAGGGACATGCCATTGAGTGCAGGATCAATGCTGAAATCCCCAGAAAAATTTCCGCCCTTCGCCGGGAACTATCCAGGGAGCGCATTTTCCGGGAGGAACGGGATCCGTGTGGACACCTGCGTGTACAACGGATGCAAGATCCCGCCGTATTACGATTCCATGCTTGCCAAGCTGATCGTCCATGCAGACAGCCGTAAGGCGGCCATTGCAAAAATGCAAAGTGCTCTTGGTGAGGTGATCATTGACGGAATTGATACAAACATTGATTACCAGTATGAGATTTTGAAAAATGAGGATTATCAGTCCGGAAACTTTGACACCGGCTTTCTGGCAAGCCATACTATTGCGGGAGTGAAGATCAATGAGAATTAAGCATATGTTCAAAAAAACAGTCCGGGATATCCATGGTGAGGAGCGTGAAAACACTCCGGAGGTGCCGGATAACCTGATGCGTAAATGCAATGCCTGCAAAGCAGCGGTTTTTGTAGATGAGGTAAAACAGAATCATTATATCTGTCCTCACTGTGGAAATTATTTTCATGTACCGGCTTACCGGCGGATCAAAATGATCGCAGACAGAAAAAGCTTTGTGGAGTGGGATGCCCACATGGAAGAACAGAATCCCCTTCAGTATAAAGGCTATGAAGAAAAACTTCGTGCTCTCCGTGAAAAAACAGGGCTTGATGAGGCTGTGATCACCGGAAAGTGTACCATAAAAGGGACACCGGTGGCTCTTGGTGTCTGTGACTGCGTTTCATGATGTCCAGTATGGGAGAAATCGTAGGGGAAAAGATCACCCGGGTTTTTGAACGTGCCACGGAGGAACAGCTTCCGGTGATCCTATATATCTGTTCCGGCGGTGCCAGAATGCAGGAAGGTCTGGTATCTCTGATGCAGATGGCAAAGACCAGTATGGCGATCCGGAAACACAGCGATGCAGGTCTTCTCTATGTACCGGTTCTCACAGACCCGACAACAGGTGGCGTGACAGCAAGCTTTGCCATGCTTGGAGATATTATTCTGGCAGAGCCAGAAGCACTGATCGGATTCGCCGGCCCCAGAGTCATCGAGCAGACCATCGGCCAGAAACTTCCAAAAGGATTCCAGAGAGCAGAGTTTCTTCTGGAGCATGGCTTTGTGGATAAGATCGTGGAGCGTGAGGAACAGAGGATCATGCTGGCAGATATCCTGAAGCTACATGAGAATAATAAAGTACTGAATAATAGACAGTACAATAATTCGGACATTAAAATCAATTGCAAATCTGACAATGAGGAACAAACAGAGACTGCTGTGGGAGATAAACGGGAATCAGAGAATACAATCTGGCCGGACTTCGCCCCATCTGGAGACTTCACCCCCTGGGAACATGTCCAGCTTGCCAGGGCCAAAACACGCCCTACAGGAAAAGACTACATCGAAGCGCTTTTTGACGATTTTATGGAATTTCACGGCGACCGCCACTGCGGCGATGACCCGGCAGTGATCGGCGGTGTGGCATTTTTTCATGGACAGCCGGTGACGGTTCTTGCTCAGGAAAAAGGTGAGGGCACAAGGGAAAACATTGCCCGGAATTTCGGAATGGTTTCCCCGGAGGGTTACTGGAAATCCCTGCGTCTGATGCAGCAGGCGGAGAAGTTTCACAGACCGGTGATCTGCCTTGTGGATACGCCGGTGCATTCTGCGGTCTGGAAGCAGAAGAACGCGGACAGGGAGAAGCCATTGCAAAAAATCTCTACACACTGGCAGGCCTTACAGTTCCGGTACTTTCCATTGTGATCGGAGAAGGAGGAAGCGGTGGTGCCCTTGCTTGGCGGTGGCAGATGAGGTATGGATGCTGGAGCATTCCGTTTATTCCATCCTGTCCCCGGAGGCTTTGCCTCCATTCTCTGGAAAGACAGCAAAAAGGCAAAGGAAGCAGCAGCAGTGAATGAAGCTCACAGCTGCAAGACCTTACCAGATGGGGATGATCGAGCATGTGATTCCGGAAGCAGAGCCTGTAAGCCGTGAGAACATAAATGATATCGCAGGTTATCTGGAAAACGGAATTGCGGATTTTCTTGAGAAATATGGCGAAGAAGAGCCGGAGAAGCTTCTGGAACATCGCTATGAACGTTTCCGGAAAATGTAGAAGCAATAAGTGCAGTGATTTTGTAGCCCGCAAAGTAAAAATCCAGTGGAAAAAATGCCATATTTATGTTACGATGGCTTCATAAACAGAGAACCGGAGAAGCTTTTTGCTCCGGAGAAACAGGAGCGGGTAGAGTGGACAATCGGGAAGTTATAAATGATGTGCTGGTGAATCTGTTCAATGAGATCCTCCGACTGGAGGAGGAAGCCATCATCACAGATAAATATAAAGATATTTCCAACAATGATATGCACATTATCGAGGCTGTAGGTCTTGGAGGGGGGAACATGTCCTCCATTGCAGCCAAGCTTAAGATCACCGTAGGCTCCCTCACAACATCTATGAACAGTCTTGTAAAAAAAGGCTATGTGAAGAGAGAGCGAAGTGAGAAGGACCGGCGTGTGGTATTTATCCAGCTTACAAATAAGGGACGTATGGCATATCATCATCATGCGGAGTTTCACAGGCAGATGACAGAAGCGGTGCTTGCGGAGCTCAATGAGGATGAGACAGAAGTACTGGTAAAAGCGCTGGACGGATTGCGTAAATTTTTCAGACAGTACCATGAACAATAAAGAAACGTATAATAAAAGCATCCGGATCGGTAATAAAGGACAATTACGATCCGGATGCTTTTGGCATAACAGGCATTTTCGACACGGACATTTATTGAAAATAATATTAAATGTCGCCTTTGTTTTTGTGATATGAGAGTTTATTCGTCCCAGCATCCTGGAAGCGGATATTTACAGAGATATTGCGGACAACGTCTCCCTCCTGAAGCTCCAGATCGCTCTCATCGGAAACCGGAGGAAGCTTTCCCTCAAATTCCATAAGCTCTGTGTAGATCCAGTCGTATGCAGCTGCATTGGCATTTTCGATGGCATCATCCAGCGTGTCACCGTTGGCTTCACAGCAGGCAAGATCCGGGAAAAAAAGCATTGTATTTTTTGTCCTCTGTGGGACGGAAAACTGCGGGATATATAAATTTCATAGGTAAGATTCCTTTCTTTTTTAAAATGAAGTGATCCGTGTAATACCACGAATATGAATAGTTTTACCTGACCAGGATAAGTATATACCAATTTCAGAATGAGGGCAAGCGAGTTCATGACCGAACGAAAGATCCAAATAAGGTCACTGTTCACTCCGTTCTCAGTAACAGCTTCGCGATGCACAGAATTTATGCTGATGCATAAATTCGCGCGGTATGTCTCGGGTTTCTGTGACCTTCGCTCACAAAAAACACCTCGCGGAACATTACCAGTGAAAAGTAACAAGAACAGCAGAGTTTTGAGGATATTATAATCAGAAAATTGTCGTATATAAGTAAAAATGATAGATATATAAAACTTTTTATCCTTGTATGTAGGAAATATAGATGCTATACTGTGTAATACAGAGTATGAACGGGGGTTCGAAAGACCTGACGGGGGGCACAGCTATGATTTATACAGCTTTGACGAAAAAAGCTATGAAGGTGGCATACGAGGCACATCATGGACAGACAGATCGAAGCGGGACACCTTATATCTTTCATCCATTTCATGTAGCGGAGCAAATGGATGATGAACTCAGTGTATGTACGGCACTTCTGCACGATGTGATAGAAGATACAAAGATCACATTTGAGGATCTTACCGGAGAATTTCCGGAAGAGGTTGTGGAGGCGTTACGTTGTCTTACAAGAGATAAGAATATGAATTATTTCGATTATATCCGGAATCTTCGGAAAAATCCGATCGCAAAAAAAGTGAAGCAGGCTGATCTGCTCCACAATTCTGATGTAACACGTCTTTCTGACTGCGAAAATATGTCTGCTGAACAGATATCACGGCTGCACGGAAGATATAAACGGGCTTTGGAGATACTTCATGATGCCAGGTGATATTATTTTCGCACAAGTCATTTATTGACCTTTATTCAGTTTTTTCATGCGCATGGTCCACACAAAATATCCGTGACCTCAGATATTATTGTGGATCTTCTTAGCGGAAGTATGGATTTCTTGCATTGATCTCCATGTAGCATTTGATCACATATTTGATAAATTCTATGATTTTTTTCATTTTGTTTTCCTCCTCTTTCTTTTAACTTACAAATGCATTATAATAAACTCTCGGAAATATTACGTGCCAAAAACACAGAAAAAGTAGTCGAATATTGCGGAGAGAAAAATCTATGTTTCCAGTGTACGAAGAAAAAAGAAGAATCTCCATATTCATCTGCGGACCTCAGCCCATGCTTCACCCCATCTTCATAACTCCATAGAGTTTATCTATATCACAGAGGGAACTCTGGAGCTTGGTATGGGACAGGAGCTTTATCATATGGAAGAGGGAGATGTCTCTGGATCGGATGGCCAGAGATCTGGGCATCAGCAGGTTCACATTGTCCAGAGTTTTTTCCGGAACCTTTCACCGGAATTTTAATCAGTTTCTCAATGAGCAGCGACTGAATTATGTGACGATCCATCTGGAATGTAGTGATGAAAGTATTACGGATATCTGTATGAATGCGGGATTTGAAAGTCAGAGGACTTTTAACCGGGTATTCCGGGAACGGTACCGGATGACACCAAGAGAATACAGGACATTATATAAGGAAAAATATTTACGAGAGGAACAGAACATGATCACAGTAGAACTGGAACATTTCAGCCTTGATAAAATATGCGATTCCGGACAGTGCTTCCGGATGAAAAAGCTTGGAGACGGACATTTTTCCATGGTGGCGGGAGACCAGTATCTGGAAATGCATCAGAAAGACGGAGTGGTGGATTTTTGCTGCTCTCAGGAGGAGTTTATCTGTTACTGGGTGCTTTATTTTGATCTGGATACGGATTATGAAGCTTACATGAATGCGGCTAATCCACGGGATAAATATCTGGGCGCCGCAATAAAAGCAGGAGACGGGATACGGATATTAAGACAGGATCTCTGGGAAATGATCGTTACGTTTCTGATATCTCAGCAGAACAATATCAAGCGTATCCGCAAATGTATCGAAACTATCTGCCGGAAATACGGAGAGCGAAAAATTTCATCTGCAGGTGTGGAATACTACGCTTTTCCGACTGTAGAGGCGCTGAGTCAGGCAACGGAAGAGGAGTTAAGAGGATGCGGCCTGGGATACCGGGCAAAATATATCGCAGTAACGGCCAGGACCATTGCATCCGGCCAGATCTCTCTGGAAAAAATCTATGATATGCGTTACCATCAGGCAAAGAAGGAGCTGATGAAGCTCTGCGGTGTGGGAGAAAAGGTAGCTGAGTGTATCTGCCTGTTTGCACTGCATCATATGGATGCTTTTCCCATAGATACCCACATCCGTCAGGTCATGGACGTGCATTACAAAAGAGGATTTCCCAACCGCAGATACAGAGGAATGCGTGGATCATGCAGCAGTATATTTTTTACTATGACTTGTACTCATAGACTGCGGATGCTATCATAGGTGAAAATAAAGGAAAAATCCACGGAGGAAAAAGTAATCAGAAAATATTTACTGCGATTGAGACAACCACGTATAAAAAAGAAAGAAAACAGATATTATATCCGGGGCTATAAGGGAACGGAAGTGATCATCCGTACAGATCATGAGATTCTGAAGAGGATTGCCTACAGGCGTACCTGCGTGAAACAAGTCTGCATTCCTGGAAGATATGGAACAGAAACAAAATATATCTATACAAGAAAAGAAAACAGAAGAAGCCGCCCGGTCATAGTTCCGGGCATTCCGACCGGGAGAGAAACTGCTATGCCACGTGCCGTGCGGACAGTGCTCCATGCTCTTTCCTATGGCGGGATCGAAGTGGAGGCTTCCAGAAAGCTGGCAGATCTTAAGAAGATGGATCCTATGAGGATCTTTTACAGGACACTGGATGCGGAAGTTTATAACGGAGACTATAAAGTGCCGATCCGTCTGTTTTTTCCAACAGAAGAGGACATGGAAACGGTGCCGCCTCCGGAAAAAAACCACCGGTGATCCTGTTTTTCCATGGCGGTGGCTGGGTTACGGAAAGTGTAGAGAATTATCAGCGGGTTTGTGCCAGAATGGCACAGTCTACCGGTCAGATCGTGGCGTCTGTTGAATACAGGCTGGCACCGGAATACCGTTTCCCGGTGGGACTGATGGATTGTTATGCAGCTGCGAAGATTTTCTACACCAATCGTTTTCTTCTGAATACGGATCCGGATCGTATCACCATTATGGGAGATAGTGCAGGCGGAAATCTGGCAGCGGCTGTATGTATGATGGCCAGAGACCGCGGAGAATTTTTTCCGAAAAAACAGATTCTTATTTATCCGGCACTGAACAACTGTTATACGGAAGACTCTCCCTTTGAATCCGTAAAAACAAACGGAACCGGCTATCTTCTCACAGCAGAGAAGATGGAAGATTATCTGAAACTCTATGAGAGTTGTCCGGAAGACAGGAGGAATCCATATTTTGCGCCGATCCTGGAGAAGGATCTTCGAAATATGCCGGATACACTGATACTTACCGCTGAGTTCGATCCTCTTCGAGATGAAGGAGAGGCATTTGGTGAAAAGCTGAAGGAAGCGGGAAATCGTGTGGAAGTGCACAGGATCGCAGGTGCGTTTCATGGGTATTTTGCACTGGGAATCAAATTTCTGCATGTGCAGGAGAGCTTTGCATATGTAAATCGTTTTCTGGAAACAGAGGAACAGGAAGAAGGAAAGCATCATGAAGAACGAATATGCACAGTGGAGAAAACTTGACAACGCAGCGCTGGCGTTCCCGGCGGTGACAGGAAAGAATGACACCAGGGTATTTCGTTTTTACTGTGAACTGAAAGAAGAGATAAAAGAAGAAACACTGCAGGAAGCCCTGGAGAGGACACTGGAAAAATATCCTCTTTTCCGTGCAGTTTTAAGAAAGGGACTGTTCTGGTTTTATCTGGAGAGACGTGATATTCCGGCAGTGGTAAAGAAAGAAGCAGGTGCACCCTGCAGCGGACTTTATATTCCGGACAAAAAAACGCTTCTTTTTCGGGTGAGTTACTATAAGAACAGGATCAATTTCGAGGTATTTCATGCGCTGACGGATGGAACGGGAGCCATGCATTTTCTGATGGAGCTGGTGAAAAATTATCTTCAGGAGACGCACCCATCTGCAGAGCTCCCGGAGCTTTTTCCGGATGAGAACATTACGGGCAGGGATATGAGGAGGACAGCTTTTCTCAGTATTA
>ENA-OQCX01001126-OQCX01001126.1-human-gut-metagenome-genome-assembly--contig:-NODE-1126-length-12926-cov-2.663177_pt1 | contig 12926 bp, 13 predicted proteins | sample MGYA00242762_ERZ504587 | MGnify/ENA primary metagenome ERZ504587 (study PRJEB26092, sample SAMD00036337) | human gut metagenome | host: Homo sapiens | study: EMG produced TPA metagenomics assembly of...
TTTTAGCAGGCGTCATTATGGTATATGCGCTGATTACTTCAAAAAAAGCGCAAAATGTAGTGAAGACTTCGGTAGATCTCTCGCGTCAGGATGAAGGTGACGAAATGTTTGGTTCTTCCGCTGTAGCACGCAGTATTGTCCGTTCTACCATGAGCGCTTCGGAAAGTATAGCCAAAATATTGCCCGACAATCTGAAACGATGGGCCGACAGCCGTTTTAACAAAGATGTGATGATTATGGAGAACGGGGCAGCATTTGATTTGATACGCGCTTCTGTCAATTTGGTACTGGCCGGTCTGCTCATAGCTTTGGGAACCTCTTTGAAACTCCCTCTTTCTACCACTTACGTAACTTTCATGGTAGCTATGGGTAGTTCATTAGCCGACCGTGCTGGAGCCGTGACAGTGCCGTATACCGTATCACCGGTGTGCTTTCTGTTATCGGTGGATGGTTCATCACTGCCGGAGCCGCTTTCACTATCTGTTTTGTGGTTACGCTCATCATGTATTATGGAGGCACATTCGCCATGTTGGCCCTTATTGCACTTGCCATCTTCTTATTGGTTCGCAGCAACATACACTACAGCAAGAAACAGAAGGATAAAGGCAAAGACGACATATTCTCCCGCCTCATTGCCAGTAAAGACAAAGAAGAGCGTTGGAGATTACTCCGCCAGCATGTAAATAACACATTGGTAGCCGAAATGGCATTCACCAATGAAACCTATCGGCAGATAACCGACGGTTTCATCAACGAAAATCTGAAAGCTCTGCGCAAGGCCGTGAACAATACCGACAATCAGAAAGAAATGTTAAAAAAGATACGCCGTAAAGAAATACTAGTCTGCGCCGTATAGACAACTTTACTGCTATCGAGAAAAACACTTGGTTCCACTTGGGAAGCAACAGTTGTGAACAAATGCTTTACTGTCTGAAACGTATCTGCGATCCTTGTAAAGAACATGTGGACAATAAGTTCACCCCATTATCGGAACGTGCCACTAACGAGTTCATCCCTATCCGCGATGAGATGACCGCATTAATGACCAAGGCTACTGAAGTACTTGCCAACAAGGCCTACGATCAGACTGATGCCTTGCTACGTGAAGGCGCCCTTCTGAAAGGCAAGATCTCTACCTTGCGCAAAGAACAGATGGACCGCATACAAGAACGGGATGTCAATGTAAAAGCTTCCATGGTGTACCTCAATGTATTGCAGGAATCACAAGAATTGGTTTCCTACTGGCGTCATCTGTTACGCGCCGACCGTATGTTCCAGACTGATTTGAAAAAATAAAAAGATTTATATTCCTATTATATGTTTTTTAAGATAACTTCTTTCCTCCAATTGAAGGAAAGAAGTTATCTTTGTTTCGTATATATAGACATTATTCAAACAAACCTATGGAAAACCTCAAAAAAATTATCAAACAGTTCCCCAAAGTGGTGAAGTGAAAGAAATCAAAGCTTTGACATCCGGCCTCATCAATCAGACTTATCTGGTAAAATCGGTATCTCCTGAAGAGCCTGACTATGTATTGCAACGAATCAACCATTTAATATTTACCAATATTGAAATGCTGCAACACAATATAGAAGTAGTGACCAGACACATCCGCCAAAAGCTGGAAGCCAGACACGAAGAGGACATTGAACGTAAGGTACTCCATTTTCTACCTTCCACCAATGGCAAGACCTATTTCTATGATGGAGAAGGTTATTGGCGAATTTCAATATTTATTCCGCGTTCACAAACATTGGAAACAGTTACACCGGAATCTTCCCATCTGGCAGGACTGAAGTTTGGTGAATTCCAGGCCATGCTGGCTGATGTGCCCGAACAACTCGGAGAAATCATCCCCGATTTCCACAATATGGAATTCCGCTTAAAACAATTACGTGAAGCCGTATCCGCCAACATATCCGGCCGTTTGGCAGAAGTACAGGACATAGTGGACGCTATAGAAAAAGATGCTGATACGATGTGCAGCGCTGAACGTTTTTACCGTGAAGGCAAATTGCCCAAACGCATCTGCCACTGTGACACAAAAGTAAGCAACATGTTATTTGATGAAAACGGAAAAGTGTTGTGTGTCATTGACCTGGACACGGTAATGCCCAGTTTCATTTTCTCCGATTTCGGTGATTTCCTCCGTTCGGCAGCCAATACCGGCAAGGAGGATGAGGCTGATTTAAATAAGGTGAAGTTCAACATGGAAATCTTCAAAGCATTTACCAAAGGTATATTGAATCGGCCCGGACTTTCCTGACTCCTCTCGAAATAGAAATGCTACCTTACGCTGCCACCCTGTTCCCCTATATGCAAGCTGTACGCTTTTTAGCAGATTATATAAACGGAGACACGTATTATCAAACCCGGTATAAAGACCATAATCTGGTACGCACCAAAGCGCAGTATAAACTGTATCTGGAAGCAAAATCCGCTACACCGGACATGAAGGCTTATATCAACAGTCTGCTATAATATAAAAACAACAAGGAGCACAAAGGTATCTTAATGACACGAACCTCTGTGCTCCTTTCATATTCGTCCGGCAATGATCCTAAATCTACCGTTTCGGTATATCTACCGATTTTTCACTTTTCCCTTTCAGATGTTCGGAAAAGTAATCAACCAGTTTCCAGTAGAAATATTCATTCATATCACCGAATCCATGACGCTGTTGAGGAAGAATCAGCATATCAAAACGCTTCCCGGCACGAATCAAGGCGTCAACTACCCGTAAGGTATTGCCCGGATGCACATTATTATCAATATCACCATGAATCAGTAACAAATTTCCTTTCAATTGCTTCGCTATTTCAGGATTAGTAGCAATCTTATAAACGAAAGTTGTATCCCCTTTCTCACTCACCACCTCTTTTACGCCGTGATGCGTTTCACTCCACCAACGGTTATAGATATTGTTATCATGATTTCCGGCACAAGAAACAGCCACTTTGAAGAAATCCGGGTATTGGCACATAGCCGCCGTACTCATAAATCCACCTCCCGAATGTCCATGAATACCAACCTTATCTATATCTATAAAATGATGACGCTGCGCCAATTGCTCGATAGCATATTTATGATCGGCCAGCGGATAATCACGCATATTTCCATATCCATAATTATGATACCATTTAGAGCGGCTAGGATGCCCGCCGCGTTGTCCCACAGAAATAACAATAAATCCGGCCTGTGCCAAACGGTCGGTACGGGGGCTCATACGGGTAAACGGATAATAAACACCTTCACCTGTGGCCCAGGATAAACATAATCCACAATAGGATAAACCTTAGTTGAGTCAAAATTAAAAGGTTTATACATCACACCATACAGATCTGTCACGCCATCAGCCGCCTTTACCTTAAATATTTCCGGAAATTTATAACCGGCAGCAAAAAGCTGTGAAAAATCACTCTCCTGAATATCCATTACCTTATTGCCATTAGTATCCAGCAGGATGGCGCAGGGCACCGTATTTACACGCGAATAGTTATCCACCACAAAACGAGCATCATCATCCACTTCCACACGATGGAAATAATCTCCTTTGGTCAGTAATTTCAAACCGCTGCCATCCAGATTCACACGATACAAATGTTCATAATAAGGATGTTCTTTCGCATTCATTCCATTGGCAGTAAAATAAATCACACGCGCCTTGTCATCTACTTTCAAGATTTCCTCCACGTGCCAGGGACCTTTTGTGATACGATTTTTCAAATTACCCTGATCATCATATAAATAAAGGTGTGCCCAACCATCACGCTCACTCCATTGAATAATTTCCTTTCCACCATTCAAGACTCTTAAAGGACGAGTTTCCTGATAGGTATTCATCCGTTCCTTTATTACTGGTACAACAGAATCCTGTCCTATCGTATAGGAACAAACATCAATCCGATGTAAATCACGGCTGCTGCGGGTCAGGAAGAAACGGTTGTTATCACCCTGCCAAACGGCAGCCTGATCTTCCATACCACGCTGTTTTTGCATCATTGGTTTGTATTCCAGGCCAATGCTTTGATCTTTATAAGCTGCTACTTTAATTTCCTTACGTTTATTATCAACCAAGTCAAACAAGTACAGGTGTTCTATGGGAGCTTCCTTTTCTCCCGGCATCTGGTATTTATAAGTTTCCAATGTGGGACGTGGACGGGCCATCGAATTTATTACCCATAACTCTTTCACAGCGCGATCGTCAGAAACTGTCATAGCAAAATAACGTGAATCCGGAGACCACACTCCACCTACACGACGACGCTTGCCATTACATAAAGTATCTGTATTCAACATACTATAGGGAATACCATAGCCAAAATCCTTCATGCCATCTGTAGTAAGCTGGATTTCCATCGATCGTACTATCCTTTTCATTTTTTTTTCGCCTTTTCATAATCTTCACGACTCATGCGATACAAATTCAAATCCTTGGCATAAATCACCGTTTTACCATCAGGAGAGACCGATCCCCAATAGATTTTCTTCAGGTCGTCTTCTTTATCTTTCAGATGGGTCAATTTACGGGTAGGATAGTCATAAGAAAAATAAAAGATTTCCTTCTCATTCTTCTTGTCCTTCTTATCCTTGCCATCTTTCTTTGGTGTCGCATCTTTTGTTGACTTTACTTCAAAAGTAAAGGTACGCCCATCTTCTTCCGCTTTCAGATTTGTGATTGGCAAATGGCGTGCCTCAAAGGGATCTTTTACAATTTCGGTAAGCTGGGAAGCTAATTCATCCCTATCAAACAAAAGCTTCTTTGTCCGGGCAGCCGGATCAACCACATACCAAAAGGTTCCTTCACTTGTTTTGTACTCGAACCAGAAATTATTACCTTTCTGGAACCAATGCGGATCCACCACAGTAGAAAACAACATGGTGTTCAATTTTTCTTGTGTGTATTTCTCTGCCTGCAGATATTCCGGCAAGCGTTCCTGCGCTTTTGCAACAGAAACTGTCGTACACAAACCGCCCATTAAAAGGGTAATGAATAGCATTTTCCTCATAGATTGAACTTTTATCGTGTTTATAAAAAACAAACATACACAAAATTCTTCATTTAACAATCTTAAACAAAGATTGTGTATGTTTGTTTCATTTATCCTTTTCTTATCAGAAACTATACCCTGAAGTAAAACTAACCATATGATTCCGTATCCTTAAATCATTCTGCTCCTTATTATATTTTCCCCAAGCCAAATCATACCCGACAGTAAATGAAATCCGTTTAACAGCAATCCCGACAGAAGCCGTTCCTCCCCAATCCAAACGAGGGGACGCTTCAAAACCAAATTCCTCATTTACTGTTTTTCCTTTAAATGTGCCAAACCGGTAATAATCATTCCGGTATTCGTACTGTCCAACACCTGTTTCTTCATCTATATTATATTTTGAGGAAGAAACATAAGCATTAGTACGTCCACCAATTCCTACAGCTACATAAGGTCCTACTGCTAATTTAAGACGCACATCATCACAAAGTTTAAAACCCCAATGAGCCATAACAGGCAATTGCAAATAATAACGCGTGGACTCAACATTCGTTTTTTCATAATCCATGCTAAATCCTCCCCCTGTTGATATGTTTCCCCAGCTCATAGATGATACCCACCTTTCTGCATTAAGATATAAACCCCGGACTTCAAGCCAAAAGAAGGCTTCTTTCCCACCCCTTCCTTTAACTGATACAACACACCGGCACCGGCTTTAAAACCTAATGTAACTGATGTCCCTTCATTTTCCTTATTCACTACCAAGCCGGCTTCCGGCGTAACACTCCAACGAGACTGAGCGTTCAACATCATACTCGCCAAAATACCTGCCATAAATAAAATTACTTTTTTCATCTTTTTCTTCTTTTTAGTTCATTATCTATGTAAAAGACTAAAAATTCAGAAAAACCCCCATTGCATATCCGGAAAAATAATAAAATAACATGAGCAACTCACTCACATAACAAAAGAAACACCCTACATTTAAACATATCGTTCAAGAAATCAAAAAAAACAAAACGCTGCAAAAACCAACCAATAGCAGCAAAAGTTATCGCTTATTTTTCGCATTCTCTTTATATTCGGTAGGTGTCATACCAAACGTTGTTTAAAACATTTGCTGAAATAACGAGGATCATTAATACCTACCATATAAGCAATCTGCGTCATATTATAATCACCACTCTCTATCAATTGTGCGGCACGTTTCACACGCATCTCTTTAATAAACTCAATGGGGGCAAGTCCTGTCAGGGTCTTCAGTTTCTTGAAAAAGACAGAACGGCTCACCGCAAGCTCCTGTACCAAATCATCCACGATCAAATCGCCATTATCCATATTCTTCTCCATTAATTCCGTCAGTTTTTCCATAAACTTACGGTCATGGGAAGACATCTCAGGCTGTGTTTGCTGTTCTTCCTCCGCAACAGGCTGAATATTCATCAGATTCGCACAATACAACTGTTGCAACTTGACACGTTGTGTCAGAATATTCTCCACCCTGGCCTTCAGGTAAGTAGCACTGAACGGTTTCGTTATATAATCCTCAACTCCCAGTTCCATACCTTCCAACTTACTGTCCATATCCGTTTTAGCCGTCAGTAAAACGACTGGAATGTGACTGGTCGCCATATTAGCACGCAAATCTTCTGTCATGGTAATACCATCCTTTTCCGGCATCATGATATCACTAATAATAATATCCGGAACAAACTTCAAAGCCTTATCCAAACCTTCAGCCCCATTGACAGCCTCTATGACGTTGAAATTTGAGATGAAGATACTACGCAAAAAGAAACGAAGTTCCAAATTATCTTCAACCAGCAACATCGTTTTGCTTTCATTCCTCTTCTCTTCATGTCCCTGAACAGATTCTTCCACCTCTTCCGGCCTCATTTCGACAGAATCAGAGAGAATGAACTCTACATTCTCCGTATAGTGCTCCTTGCCTTTCAAAAACTCAACCGTGAAACAAACTGCCCTCCCCCTCTTTACTATCCACACGGATAGTCGCTTTGTGCAGTTCCACCAATTCCTTAACCAAAGAAAGACCGATACCAGAACTTTGCTGATTAAACAAATTCTTGTCCAACAGATTTTCAAAACGGACAAAAAGGGAAGCTTTCTTGCTTTCAGAAATTCTATACCTTGATCCTGCACACCAATCGCCACATTATGTTCATTTTCATGAAATGAAAGCGTAATCATCTTACCCTGTGGAGTATAACTTGAAAGCATTGGAAAGCAGATTGAAGACAATCTTTTCCAACTTATCCGCATCTACCCACAGTTTTAAGGAAGGCATTTCACTTTCGAATACAAAATCAATATGATGCTCTTCGGCCAGCGATTCAAAATTATCCATGATATGGCGTACAAAAGGAACAATATCTATCTGCTCTATACGCAACTTCATCTTATTTTTCTGTATTTTGCGGAAATCAAGAATTTGGTTCACCAAGCGAAGCATACGGTCGGTATTACGTTCTACTACATGCAATTGCTCACGTACATCATCCGGCAAAGTCTTGTTTTTCAGAACATATTCCACAGGACCTGCAATCAATGTCAGCGGAGTGCGAAGTTCGTGAGAAATATTTGTAAAAAAGCGAAGCTTATATCAGAAACCTGCTGTTCCACAGACACTTCATGTTTCAGACGATAAATAGTAAACAATATATATACTCCTGAAAACAGAATCAACAGAAAAGCAAGAATATAAATTGCCATAGCCCAAGCCGTTTCCCAAAACGAAGGCTGAATGGTGATTCTCAAACTACGCTCATTCTCTACCCAAACCCCATCACTATTGGTCGATTTAACCTGAAAGACATACTCTCCTTTCGGAAGATTAGTATATGTAGCGGTACGCTGTCTGTCTACATAATTCCATTCTTTATCAAATCCGCGTAAACGATAAGCATAACGGATATTTTCAGGATAAATCATATCCAACGCAGCAAACGATAAGGTTACAATATTCTCCTTATGTGAAAGCACCAGATGTTCTGTATTATTGAGTGACTGCCGCAACAAGCTTCCCGGTACGCCTGGAACTACCTCCTGATTGGATATCTTCAAAGTACCTAAAATAATGGATGGAACATAATTACTCTTCTTAATGTGCTCCGGTTCAAAATAAAGCACGCCACGACTGGTGCCAAACAAAATAGTGTCGGGACCAAGCTTCAACGATGTTCCTTCCTCAAAACGTATCTTACCACCAAAATCCCTTTCATTATAATTCTCAAAACGTTGTTCGGACGGAATAAATTTACTCAATCCGTTTTCCGTACTTATCCACAAGTTTCCTGCGCCATCCTCTTCTACAGACAACAGGATATCTGAAGGCAGGCCATTCTTCACTGTATAAGATTTAAATATAGCTCCCCCTTCTCCGTTCATGGAAACAAGCCGGTTAAGACCACCCCCAAATGTAGCCAAATAAACTTCTCCTTGAGAAGTGGTTACAATCCGATATACGTTATTGTTGCTCAGACAATTCATATCATCGGGGATACGTGCATAAAGATGGAACACAATCGACTCCGGATCTTTAAAATCCTCTTTAAAACTAAGCGCGCCATCACTGCTCCCCACCCATATATTCCCCTTCTTGTCAGAGTGATATGGCGTACACGGTAACAACGGTCATACGGAAAACCTTTCAGGTTATTTCTAGAACTAATAAACACATATTTCCCTTCAGGAGTTTTCTGAATATAATTCAACCCTCCACCGAAAGTTGCCACCCAAATGCGTCCATACTTGTCTTCATGTAACCAGTAAACACTATTATGACTCAGGCTATAAATATCATCTTCATCATATTTGAATCGAGTAAACTTAAAATGGGTCCCCTCCTTTTCTGCCAGAATAATACCATCCCCTTTGGTCGCAATCCAAATGTTTCCGTGAGAATCTTGCATGATATGATAAGGAACTCCCCGTAACGGCCTGCCAGATTTGGCTATATCCCCCTCTTCAGTCAGAATACCCTGAAAATCTAAATCAGAAGAATAAATTTCAATCTGACCATCCCGTTTTCCCATCCAGATGCGATGTTCGCTATCTTCAAACAACGCACGTACCGTATTGGAATTCAAGTCATAACTGTGACCCATGCGGGGATAAATATGGAACTGGCTTCCTAAAAAAGTAATCTTCTCCAACCCCTTAGAATGAGTACATAACCAAAGATTGCCTTGCTTATCGGATAACATGGAATGTAATTTATTGGAAAAGTGCCAATCGGGTGAATCGGGGTCATTATAGAAAGGTAACAGCCGATTTGCCTCTCTGTCATACCAAGAAAGCCCTCCTCCTTGCGGATGTACCCACAAATTACCGTTCAAGTCTTCACAAATATGAAAACTGGGATAGGAACGATCGGCACCACGAGGCTCCACTTGCATCTTTTCTTGCTTAAATACTTCTGTCAAAGGATTGAAATGACAAACCTTTCCCCATTCGGTCATCTCAAACCATGCTTCCTGCTTACTGTCAACATAAACAGAACGGAAAGCGTCTGCCGGGAATTCGGGACAATTGGACTTATTATAGACTTTACACTCTTTTGTATCCGAATGTACAATATCAATCCTTCATGGGCAGTTGTTATCAACAGCCCCGTACCTTTTATTTCATTTATAGCAATCACTTTATCCTTTACCGGCAATTCCCAAAGACGAAAGATTTCATTCTGCAAAGAATAGCACCATATCCGTCCTCTGTCTGATCCAAAATAAAGTTCGTCACCATAACTGCAAAAAGAGTAGAAGGCCTGTACGGGTTCATCTTTGCCTGACTGGATATTCACAAAATAAGAGACAGGCTCTTCTTTATCATTCGTAATCTTCAGCAGACCGTTATCAGTAAGCAACCACTCTTGATTGTAAGCATCGCTAAAAACCTGATTAATATGAACGGCATTTCCTCCACGACTATGAGTAGCATATACTTGGGTAGTTATACTGTAATCTTTAGGGTTTGTTTTCACACGGACAGCCCCTCATTTTCAGAAAGTAGCCAAATGACACTGTCGGGCAATATTTTAATAGAAGAGAAACGCATGCCCTCCTCTTCACCTTCGGCAGGAATTTGTTCGAACTTCTCTGTTCTTTGGTCAAAACGATACACACGATAATCATACGTTTGCAGCCAAATATAATTATAAGGGTCTACTTCCAATAAGTCTACCCGGTTGTTAGTCATAGTAATTTTATTCCCTTGTCTGGCTTTATAAACTTTGAAGTCATAACCGTTGAACCGGTTGATTCCATCCCAAGTAGAGAACCATAAAACTCCATTATGGTCTTGTACCATGCTCATGATGGAGTTCTGAGACAAGCCGTTTTCCGAAGAATAATGAGTAAAGATACAATTAGGCTGACTTTTTGCATGAAAAAAGAGCAGCAAAGTAAGTATAAACAGAATGTGTCTTTTCATTTCGTAGATTTTCATATATAATAGGCAAAAATACATAAAAAACGAGAGATACTGATATACAAGCTCCTAAAAAAACAAAAGGGGAAAAGTTAAATCCCCCCTTTATCATTCTACTCTTCCCTGACACTTTCCATAGGAACAAATAGAATTCCTCCCTACAGTGACAAAGTATTATTACTGGTAGAAAGAACAGCTTATCTCTTTAAATTCTGCAACAACACATTTCCATTTTCCACCGGATTCCATCCGTCATCACCTGCCAAAATCTGTGCTTCATTATAATTACTGATATCGTTCAGCTGCTTTCCAAACGAAGCACGCGAAGCGGTAGCCGCCCCTTCTCCCGTATTCCGGTATTCAGCATAGAATACGGTTTCCTCATTTTCTTTTTTGCCCCCAGTTGTTCCAACCCACCGGAAGAATATGCTTTCCCAAATCACAATGAATATAAACAGCCTGTGCATAAGGACGCCAAGGACGGGACAAATACACCTTCTGAGCCTCAGCCACACCCGTCAATTTACAGCCTATAAAAACATAGCCATATTTTTTGCCTTGATCTGTAGAAGGAGCGGTAACATACCCATCACCCAAACTATGGATGGTGCAATCCTTAAACAATGCCGTAGACCAGCCAAAAATAAAATCCACCGTACCCTCTATATAACAATGGTCATAAAACTGACGACTGTCTTTGCCATAAGTGTACAAAGTATCCTGATTTCCCCAAAAACGACAGTTTTGAAATAAGCGCGATCTCCACTAACAAAACAGGCCACTGCCTGCCCCACTCTGCCGGCACTATTCTCGAAAGTGATATTCTCAGCATAGAAATCGGGAGCATAGATATAACAGGTTGATGAACCGGAGGTAGACATTTCTTCTCCGAAATAGTTCTTTTTAGAAGCAAAATCATCATTTGTCAGAATTGCTCCGTCCTCACCTATCAAAGAAACACTAATCTTGCTTTCAGGAATAACCACTTTTTCTTTATATACCCTTTACGGACTAGAATAGTAGTGCGTCCTGCTTTACGAAAATCGGGGACAGCATGAATCGCTTCCTGAATGGTAAAGAAATCACCACTGCCATCTTTTGCCACTACAAAATCATAATGACGTACAAAAGGTGCCAATGCAGGAACCTCTTTAGCTATAGCATCCACCGTCAAACCAGCAATAGTACGCGCCCCATATACATTCAGGTGCGTATTATCCTCACGCCCTTTCGGACAAGCTGCACACACACCTTCAGGAATCCACATGAACAATTTTTTTGAAGCCTCCGGCCCCATCTCCTGCACCAAATCATGCGTTATCTTGTTCATATCCACAAAAGGCACATCCAACTCTTTTGCCACGTTACGCGGAGACTCCAAATATTTTCCATGAGTATCAATCAACACTTCTCCATCTTGAGAAACACTCCCCTTTGACAAATCCTTGCGCACATCATCTTCGGCTACCGCATTTTTATTATTCCGGAAATTACGACGGACAATGGCATTGAACAACACGGGAATTCCCCCTTTAGCACGTGTTTCTTTTACAAAACGGCGTAGATTGGCATCAAAAGTAGATCCGGGATCAGTATGACGTTTCTCATCGGCCTTCTCATCATTATGCCCAAACTGAATAAAAACATAATCACCCGGCTTTACTTTATTAATTACTACCTCCCACAATCCTTCATCAATAAAACTTTTAGAACTCCGACCATTTCTAGCATGGTTTTCCACACGAATATTCTCACTGAAATATCCTCCCAGCACATGGCCCCATCCACGTTCCTGATTACCTCCCTCTAAGGGTTTGTTGGCCATAGTCGAGTCACCTATCATAAAGATAGTAATTGTGCGGTCTGCCGTAAAAGCAGAAAACAACAACAAGGCAACAAATGCCATCAACATCTTAATTTTCATCGCTTTCTATTTTAAATTTTGATTAAAGAACTCAAGTATATCATCCTGTATCTCCTTACTGCAAAAATGGGGCAAATCATAGAACTTGGTGGTCAACAGATTTTCTACCGATTGACTCTTCCATACATCCTGCATGGTAGAGAAAGCGCTTTCAACGCCCTTTACAGGAAAAAGTTTGTCCCGCAAGCCATTGATGAACAACATCGGTTTGGGACAGGCGATAGATGCCACATGAGGATAATCCATCCAATTCCGTATTCCGGGAATAATCATGGAATAAGCAGACCCACCTTTGTTCTGATTATTGGTAAGTGTCATTAAGCTATCTGTAGTATTCATCCAGCACACAGCAGCGCCTGCCTTCACCACATCTGTAGCGGCACTGACCATCCAGGCACGATGTGCTCCCATGGAAAACCCATCGTTCCTATCTTGTCCTTATGAACCATTGGCAATGAGGCCAGAAATTCCGCGCTACGAATATCATCCAGGCTATCAAGCTCCCAAGACCATTCCCATCTGTCAACATACTTGGTCCGGCCAACCAGCTTGCTGTGAGT
>ENA-OQCX01001127-OQCX01001127.1-human-gut-metagenome-genome-assembly--contig:-NODE-1127-length-12921-cov-2.715804_pt1 | contig 12921 bp, 17 predicted proteins | sample MGYA00242762_ERZ504587 | MGnify/ENA primary metagenome ERZ504587 (study PRJEB26092, sample SAMD00036337) | human gut metagenome | host: Homo sapiens | study: EMG produced TPA metagenomics assembly of...
CTAAGAAAAACTAAGAGAGCCAGAATCTCCTAAAAGCAAAGGAACTACGCTCAAACTCGGCGTTCGCTCAAACACGTTCGCTTCGTTCCTTTAACGGAGATTCTGACTCTCTAACTTTTCCTAAGAGCATTCCACATTCACCAGAACCACTTTATACTGTTTTCTTCAAGTCGTGACTGGCAGCGGATGTTAATAAATGAAATGCCCGGAAGTGTAACCCGGTGGAGGCCACTACGATTACGCATTTGCCATTTAATTTTTGAGGCATTTGATACACACGGAATAAAACTTGGAAAGGCGTTCCAGTGAATGTGAAAGAGGCGTTGGTAATTCTTAAGGGGTAAAATTCTGCGTTAGGTTTTCAAAATTTGACTGTCTGAGCGTATGCCGAGTTTCAAATTTTGAAAGCCTGCTTTTAGCAGAATTTTACCCCTTTAGAATTGACCCGCCGATGGAACCTGAGCAGGAACGCCTTTTCAAGCTTTATTCCGGTTCGGGTATCCACAGCCTTCCTGAATTAAATCTCAATTTAATACAAATAAATATACTTCGGAATCCCGTTCTCATACACCGTATTCATTTCCCCCTGAATCAACGGCGTCAGGTAATCCACCATCTTTTCCGTCACATCATTTCCCGCATCATTGATATAATCCGCAGGCACACTCTTGATCGCATTGGCAATGTCGCATACAGGGAGTGCCTTGAATTCTGTAGCATAAGGCTTATCAGAAGTACGGATCACAGCAGCCATCATACCGGTTGCACCCTCGAGCGCATACTGGCAGGCGGTCTTTCCGAGCATTCTGGATTCCTGGATGTCGGTAGCACTTGCAAGATGCGCAGCGCAGCGCTGCATCAGGTTCAGCTCGATCGAACGTACCTTGCATCCGATCTCATTTCTGACCACGTCTTCAAGAACCTTTGCGGCACCGGCGATATAGCTGTGACCAAAGGAATCTATAGCAGAGCTCTGTACTTCTTCGGAAATGTAACGGCCGTCTTTATTCTTCACGCCTTCGCTGACAGCATGATTACGGCATCCTGTTCTTCCAGTTTTGCTTTTACATCTTTTAAGAATGTATCCATGCTGAATGGTACTTCGCAGAGATAGATGAAGTCAGGTCCTTTCACACCATTTGCACGGGCAAGACAGGAAGCGGCAGTCAGCCATCCGGCATCACGTCCCATGATTCTACGATAGTTACTGCCTTGGCTGCGTATACGTGGCAGTCGCGTTCCAGTTCGGCAAATGTAGTTCCGATATATTTTGCGGCAGAACCAAAACCAGGACAGTGATCCGTTCCGCAGAGATCATTATCGATGGTCTTAGGGGCACCGACGACAGCGATATCAGTGATTCCTTTATCGTTCAGATATTTGGAAAGCTTGTCCACTGTATCCATGGAATCATTTCCGCCGATGTAGATGAAACAGTCAATATTGTATTTTCTAAGAACAGAGATAATGGTCTCATATTCATCTGCACATACAGCGGGATCTTTTAATTTCACACGGCAGGAGCCGAGTGCAGAAGCAGGGGTCTGACAAAGAAGATCCAGTTCGGATACATTTGTAAGTTTAGTTTTCAGATCTATCAGGTTCTCAGTCAGCACTCCCTGGATTCCGTTGATCGATCCGTAAATCCTATCTACGGATGGGCTGGAAAGTGCGTTCTCAACTACTCCGGCAAGGGTTGCGTTGATTGCAGAAGTTGGTCCGCCGGACTGTGCAACTAGTAAGTTCTTCATATGATAATCTCCTAACTTTTTAAATTCAGTAAATATAGTATAACATAAACCAGGGGGATATGTATAATAGAAATATATGTGAGTTTTTAAAAAGGAGAAACATTGGTATGGAATTGACAACAATCAGAGAATTGTATAAAAACAGAGATTCATACATGGATCAGAAAGTAACAATCGGAGGATGGGTAAGAAGTATCCGTGGATCCAAAGCATTCGGATTTATCGTAGTAAATGACGGAACCTTCTTTGAGCCTTTACAGGTTGTATACCATGACAAGATGGATAACTTTGCAGAGATTTCCAAGTTAAATGTCGGGGCAGCAGTGATCGTTACAGGTACGCTGGTAGCAACACCGCAGGCAAAGCAGCCATTTGAGATTCAGGCAGATACCGTAGAAGTTGAAGGAGCATCTGCACCGGATTATCCGCTTCAGAAGAAGCGCCACAGTTTTGAATATCTGAGAACGATCGCACATTTAAGACCTAGAACGAATACGTTCCAGGCAGTATTCCGTGTACGTTCTCTGACGGCATATGCGATTCACAAGTTCTTCCAGGAGAGAGGATTCGTATATGTGCATACACCACTGATACAGGAAGTGATTGTGAGGGTGCGGGAGAGATGTTCCAGGTAACGACTATGGATCTGAATAATGTACCGAAGAATGAAGACGGAAGCGTAGATTATTCCAAAGATTTCTTCGGAAAAGAGACAAGCCTTACCGTAAGCGGACAGCTGAATGGAGAGACTTATGCACAGGCATTCCGTAACATTTACACATTCGGACCGACATTCCGTGCAGAAAACTCTAATACAACACGTCATGCGGCAGAGTTCTGGATGATCGAGCCTGAGATGGCATTTGCAGATCTGGACGACAATATGTTTGTTGCAGAAGCAATGTTAAAATATGTCATCAATTATGTACTGGAGAATGCACCGGAAGAGATGAATTTCTTCAATTCATTTGTGGATAAGGGACTTCTGGAGAGACTGCACAATGTAGTATCTTCTGATTTCGCGAGAGTGACATATACAGAGGCCGTTGAACTTCTTGAAAAACACAACGATAAATTCGAATACAAAGTAACATGGGGAACAGATCTTCAGACAGAGCACGAAAGATATCTGACAGAAGAAGTCTTCAAACGTCCGGTGTTTGTGACGGACTATCCGAAGGAGATCAAAGCATTCTATATGAAGCTGAATGATGACGGCAAGACGGTTGCGGCAGTAGACTGTCTGGTGCCGGGAATCGGTGAGATTATCGGAGGAAGCCAGAGAGAGGATGACTACGATAAGCTGAAATCAAGAATGGACGAACTGGGACTGAAGGAAGAAGACTATAAGTTCTACATGGATCTTCGTAAATACGGTTCTACAAGACATGCAGGATTCGGACTTGGATTTGAGAGATGCGTAATGTACCTGACAGGAATGGGTAATATCCGTGACGTGATTCCGTTCCCAAGAACTGTCAATAACTGCGAACTGTAATGGTGGATAACGACACTTGAAAAACTTATATAAAAATATAGTATGGGGACGGGGGATTTTTGGAAATCTCGTCCTGTATAGAATCGAGGGCAGTATGAATATATTAGTAGTAGACGATGAAAAGGAAATCGCTGATGTAGTAGAGCTTTACCTTCAGAATGATCAGTACAAAGTATTCAAATTTTATAACGGCCAGGATGCACTGGATTGTATCAATAATATGAAGATCGACCTCGCGATTCTGGATATCATGCTTCCGGATATTGACGGTTTCCAGATACTGAAGCAGATCAGGCAGAAGTATACATTCCCGGTGATCATGCTGACGGCGAAGACGGAGTACATGGACAAGATCACAGGACTTACGCTGGGAGCAGATGATTACATTCCGAAGCCGTTCAATCCACTGGAATTAGTTGCGAGAGTGAAAGCACAGCTTCGCAGATATACACAATACAACGAAGGAACCAAGGAAGAAGGCGATGTGCTGACTTCGGAGGATTACTTTTGAACCGTACGTCTCATGAATGTGTATACAATGAAGTGCCGCTGACACTGACTCCGATAGAATTTGACATCCTTTGGCTTCTATGTGAGAACCGGGGAAAGGTCATAAGCTCGGAAGAGTTATTTGAGAAAGTATGGCATGAGAAATACTATAAGAACAGTAACAACACGGTGATGGTGCATATCCGTCATCTCCGCGAGAAGATGAGTGCACCGACAGGCAAGTCTGATTTTATCAAGACTGTGTGGGGAGTGGGCTATAAGGTTGAAGAATAATTATCGGAAATTGAAATTCAGTATCCTCCTGCAGACAGTGCTGGTTACAGCACTTACCGTTTTGGTAGGAGGGGTACTGCTCAAATTTGTGATCGATGGAATTTATAATGACAGTTTTGCCAGGTTTTTTGTAGATGCTCTGGTGTTTCTGAATGTAAATGAAAAGACGGCGATCCACCTCTATTGGAAACTGGTCGGAGATAACAAGACATTCTATATGATCGTTGGTTATCTGATCCTTTTTGCGCTTTTCTTTTATGTGGCACTTTCCCAGATGACTAAATATCTGGATCAGATCGATCACGGAATTGAAAATATCATCTCGGAATCAACAGATCCCATCCACCTGATTACAGAATTAAAGCCTATCGAGATCCGGTTAAATGAGATCAAAGCGACATTGAAACGGCAGGAGCTGGAAGCAACGGAAGGTGAAAAGAAGAAAAATGACCTGGTACTTTTTCTGGCACATGATCTGAAGACACCTCTGACTTCCATTGTGGCATATCTTACGATGCTGGAAGATCATCGGACATGCCGGAAGAAGAACGAGAAGCATATACACATATTGCCCTGGAAAAATCCATCCGGCTGGGTGAACTGATCAACGAATTCTTTGACATCACCAGATATAATCTTCAGAACATTGAATTGGAACCGGTAGAGATTGATCTCACGATGATGCTGGAACAGCTGGCAGACGAGCTGTACGGAGTTCTGCAGGAGAAGAAACTGACCTGTGAAGTGGATGTAGAAGAAGATCTGATGATCTACGGAGATCCGGACAAGCTCGCAAGAGTATTTGATAATATCTTAAGAAATGCAATTGCTTACTGCTATGCAAATACGGAGATCCGGATTGAAGCAAAGATAAAGGACGGGGATATCGAGATCACATTTACCAATGCAGGAGATAAGATTCCGGGTGATATGCTTCAGACAATATTCGAAAAATTCTACCGTGTGGATGGTTCCAGATCAACGGGAACCGGCGGCGCAGGTCTCGGACTTGCAATCGCCAAACAGATCGTGGAGCTGCATGGGGGCAGAATTCTGGCAAAAAGTGATGACAATCAGACGCAGTTTGTCGTGACATTGCCATCGAAGGAAAAGACAGAACAGAAAGAAGGAAGCAAGGATGAAGTTCATACACATCGCAGACTTGCATTTAGGGGCAAAACCGGACGCGGGAAACGCCTACAGTCAAAATAGAGAACAGGAACTTTGGGACAGCTTTCGGGATATCATAACAATCTGTAACCAGAAGAAGACAGATCTGTTGCTGATTGCCGGAGATCTGTTTCACAGACAACCCCTGTTAAGAGAATTAAAAGAAATGAATTCCATACTGGAGATGCTGGAACATACGGAGGTGGTCATGATTGCCGGCAATCATGACTATATTAAGAAAAATTCTTATTACAGGACATTTTCCTGGGCATCGCACGTGCATATGATCTGTTCGCAGGAGATCGATTGTGTGGAACTTGACCGAATCCAGACGGCTGTCTATGGATGCAGTTATCATTCCAGAGAAATCCATGATCCGGTCTATGATCATGCAGTCCCGGAAGGACGGCAGAAATATGAGATATTGCTTGCGCACGGTGGTGATGAGAAACATATTCCGATCAAGAGCAATCAGATTATGACACTTGGCTATGATTATGTGGCATTCGGTCATATTCATAAACCACAGCTGTTGGTGGAAAACAGGATGGCGTATGCGGTTCGCTGGAACCGACGGATACAGGAGATATCGGGAGGCATGGCTATATCGAGGGAAGAATTACCGGAAAAGGCTGTCAGATCCGGTTTGTACCACATGCGTTGCGGGAATACAGAAACTGCGAGGTAAAGGTGGATAAATCTGTAACCGGTCATGTACTGAGGCAGAAAATTACAGATATGATCGCAGAGCAGGGAATGCAGCATATGTATAAGATCACATTAACCGGATATCGTGATCCGGATATCTGGTATGAGTTGGATCATATGGATCCCTATGGTAATGTAGTGGAGATTACGGATCATACAAAGCCGGCGTATGATTTTACAAAATTAAAAAATGAAAATAAAGGAAATATTCTTGGGCAATACATTGAAAGCCTGGAGGGGTATCCGGCAGACAGCCTGGAGTATCAGGCACTCTTGTGAGGGAGTACGGGCGTTGATGGAGACAAGAAGAGGCTAGAACCGAAAAATGCAGATTAATGAATTATTGTTAAAAAACTTTGGAAAATTTCATGACCGGCAGATCAATCTGGAAGAAGGAATCAATCTGATCCATGGGGAAAATGAATCAGGAAAATCTACGATCCATACCTTTATCAAAGGGATGCTCTTCGGAATCGAACGGGGAAGAGGAAGAGCAGCGCAGAATGATACATTCAGCATCTATGAACCGTGGGACAATCCTAATTATTATTCCGGAACATTGAAATTTGCAAGCGGAGGGAAACATTTCCGTATTGAAAGAAATTTTGATAAATATTCCAAAAAGGCAGAGCTTGTCTGTATAGAGGATGGAGAGGTCCTTTCTGTAGAGGACGGGGATCTGCGGATGCTGCTTGGAGAGATGAATGTTGACCGTTATGAGAATACGGTTTCCATGAGCCAGAGAAATGCACAGATGGGCGAAAGTATGGCGATGGAATTGAAAAATTACGCGACAAATTATTATACTTCAGGCAATGGAGAGATCGATCTGAATGGGGCGTTGGAACAACTGAAAGGCAGGAAGAAGGTTCTGGAAAATGAGATTCGCATGGAGATGTCCAGAAAGCAGCAGAAGCGTGAAAAACTGGAACAGGAAGTCTCATTTATCTGGCGTGATGTTCATCATCTGGAGGAGGAACTCGACCGGGTGGAGGAAGAACTGGAGTACAGAGCCGGAAAAGAGGAAGAAAAACGGAAAGAACGGCAGCTGGAAGGAGAACATGGAAAAGGTGTCATGGATGAGATACGTCCGGAAAAATGGAGGATCCATCCGATGGAGATACTGATATTCGCACTGGTTATTGTGACTGCAGTGATCATACTTTCGAGACCATGGAATTATCTGGTGGCGATTGTACTGTTCCTTGCATTTGGCCTGTATGTATGGAACCGGATGAAAGTCGGAAAGAAACAGGTAAAGACGGAACCGGAGATCATTTTGGAAGAGATCACACAGGAAGAAGAAAAGGTTCCGATCGAAAAGTTACGGTGGGAAAAGGCCCATATTACAGAAGAACTGAAAGAAAAAACAATTCAGTATGATAATCTTGGAGAGCAGCTGGCAGAATTGGATGAGATCAATGAACAATCCCGAGAATACGAAATGAAACGCCAGGCAGTTCAGATGGCAGCAGAGCATCTGGAGCAGCTGTCAGGAGCAATGCGCGGATATTTGAAAAGAGATCTGAATGAGAAGGCTTCTGCGATCATCCGTGAGATCACCGGGGGAAAATATACAAAGCTCGTCACAGATGAAAAACTTCATGTATCGCTTGTGACAGACGAAAAACTGGTGGAGATTGAACAGGTAAGCCGGGGAACAGTAGAACAGATCTATCTGGCATTGCGTATGGCGGTCGGAGAACTGTTGTGCGAAGAAGAGATGCCAGTGATTCTGGATGATGTGTTCGCATATTACGATGAAGAGAGAATGCTGCAGACACTTAAGTGCTGAAAGCACATAAGAAACAGGTGTTGTTGTTTACCTGTCAGAAGAGAGAAGAACAGGTGATGAAGGAAGCGGGAATTGCTTATCATAAAATAGAACTATAACGTGTTGAATTGAAGTAAGATAGAAAATAAAAATGCTGCCGGGAATTTCCAGGCAGCATTTTTAGAATCTTAAACTTCTTCGCCGTTTTTATATTTAGTAACAACATTCTGAATTCTTTCAATCGGATTCAGGATGCTGCTGATAGAACCGTCATGGTTCAGTGTATCAATAACAAGTGCGATATATTTGCTCATGTCACAGTTGATATAATATGGACGTTCCAGAAGTTCCGGTGTCTGATAGATTAAGTTGGTAGTCAGAACAGCATCCAGGATACCTTCTTTATATGCCTGGTCAAATTTCTCCAGTCCGTTTGTGAACAGACCGAATGTAGCGGCACAGAAGATACGTTTTGCCTTGCGCTGTTTTAACTGGCGGGCAACATCTAACATACTGTCACCGGAAGAAATCATATCATCCAGAATGATTACATCTTTTCCTTCTACGGACGATCCGAGGAACTCATGGGCAACGATTGGGTTACGTCCGTCTACCACACGCGAGAAGTCACGACGTTTGTAGAACATACCCATATCAAGATTAAGTACATTGGCAAGATAGATTGCACGTCCTGTAGCACCTTCATCCGGCTGATCGCATCATGTGTTCGCTGTCGATCTGAAGGTCTTTGAATGTACGGAGAAGACCTTTGATGACTGGTAAGTCGGACGGATTGTCTCGAATCCATTTAATGGAATCGCATTCTGTACACGAGGATCGTGTGCATCAAAAGTAATAATGTTGTCAACACCCATGCGGACAAGCTCCTGAAGAGCAAGTGCACAGTCCAGAGATTCACGGCTGCCTCTCTTGTGCTGACGGCTTTCATATAAGAATGGCATAATGACGTTGATACGACGTCCTTTTCCACCTACTGCAGCAATAATACGTTTCAAGTTCTGAAAATGATCGTCAGGGGACATATGATTTACATTTCCTGTCAGTGAATATGTCAGGCTATAGTTACATACATCGACCATAAGATAAAGGTCTTTACCACGAACAGATTCGTTGATGATACCCTTGGCTTCACCAGAACCAAAACGTGGAACTTTTGCATCAATTAAGTATGTGTCTTTCTCATAGCCTGTGAAAGCAACATCGTTCTTATGAACATGTCCATCTTCCTTTCTCCATTTTACGAGATAGTCATTAACCTTTGCTCCCATCTCTGTACAACCGTCAAGAGCAATCAGTCCAAGTGCTCCTACCGGTATATTCTCAAGATTACGATCGTTACGGCGTAACATCATTAGTACCTCCCAGGTTTAATAATTTTTTTTGGATACGGATATCATCACCGGTAATACGCAGAATGGTGTAATTACTGCTGATGCGTGAAAATGTCCGTTCCGAGTAAATAGTTTTTATATCATCCAATGCAAGGTTGGTAGATATTATAGTTGATTTCTGTCTCAATATACGTTCATTCAGACAAATGAACAGCTGGGATACAGTGAATGAATTCGGCAGTTCTGTTCCCAGATCATCAATGATCAGTAAGTCACAGTCGTAGATATGTTCGAATACATCAGAATCCTTGTTCTGCCGTTTCCCAAATGTGTTCTCTGCAAGGATATCAAAAAGTCCGGCTGCTGTAAAGTAGATAACGGAATAAGCTGAATCCATTAACTCCTTTGCAATGCAGTGGGAAAGAAAAGTCTTTCCCACACCGGTATCTCCATACAATAGTATGTTATGAAATTCTTCAGAGAATGTATCTACGAAGTTGTGACAGACATTTAATGCGGTTTCCATGGATTCCAGAGAAGACCGTCCGGTAAGAGGATCGATATGATTTCTGGAATAATAGGTCAGAGAACAGGTTGAAAAGTTCTCTTTGTCAAGGATATCTTTGAGATTGGATTGTGTGTATAAATAGTCTACAATCGCTTTTTTGAAACAGTGACATTTGTGTGTGCCAATATAACCGGTATCCTTACAGTCAGGACACTGGTAATGCATTTCCAAATAATTGGCAGGCAGACCGTGTGATTTTAACAGTGCAGGTTTTCGGGCAGAGAGTTCTTCGATCTCTGACTTTAATGAAGATAAAGCAGTCTGGTCTCCGTCCAAAAGCAGCCTTGCCTTTTTCACACTTAAAGAGGAGATGGAATGATCCATTTCCTCTAATTCAGGAATGAGAGCGTATGCCTTCTCATAGCGCTTTCTGAGCTGAAATTCATTATCCAGTTGTTTTTGTTCATAAGTACGCATTAAGTGATCGTACTGAGAATTGGAAAGTGCCATGTAATGGAAACTCCTTTATACCTAAGTATGCAAGAAAAACTGTCAGGGACAGGCTCTCTTGCATTCATATAATAAAATCTGATATGTATAATTTATTGTTGAACCAGACGCGTTCCAGATCGTTCATATCATAGGAACGGCCATCGAAGTTATTGAACTTATTATTCTGGCTGTTTACAGGTTTCTGAGTCTGCTGTTGTCTTTTGCGTTCTTTTGCCAGTTCTTTTGCACGTTCTTTCTCTTTGCGGTAGTCAGCATCAACCGCATCGATATCTTTCAACTGACGGACGTTCTTGTCCTTCCAGCGCTTCAGAATGGAATCGGTGTAATCAAAGCTTGGCTGATGAATGGAATTCATCGTGCGGTCGCAGGCTTCAAGGATGACTTCCAAAGCGAATCCATATTCTTCTGACCACTTGCGGATATAGGCAATCTCGGAGGCAGCAGGACCACGTCCTTTGATACCATATGCATTCAGGACACAATAACAGTTTTTATTATAGAGAAATGAACTTGTCTTGGCAAGGTTCACAGTTGTTATGTTTTCTTCATGCCACGATAAGGCCACCTTATTAATATAATGCATACTCTTGTGACCATTCTCGACACAATATTCAATCAGATATTCAATAAGTTCAGCTGACATATTCAGTGTATCATAAAAATAAGTAATCTGGTCAATATCAGTAGCAGAAAGTGTCTTTCCGAGGTACTGCTCTGCTACGAACAGTAATTCTTTGAACTCTGCACGTTCTTTGCGGCTACGGTACTGCTGGATGTTCGTTGTAGACGCCAAAGCTGCAGAGTCAGAGACAGAGTCTGCAGGTATGGAAGATGTCATATAGCCGGACTGCACATCGTGTAATCCAGAAGAGGCTGCCGGTGAAGGAGCCGTGCTCTTTGGTGAGGGATCATCCGGAGTGTCATCCAGATAATCGAGCAGTCCTTCGCTTTTCCAGTATCTCAATGCACGAAGGATATCTTTCTCGGTGCATTCAAGAAGATCAGCCAGTTCGGAGACAGAAAGATATCCGGAGGACTGATTCATATGACGGAGAAGCAGGAGATATACTTTGACATACTCTCCATTCGCTCTGACCATATAATGGTCAATAAATTCATTATCCAGTACAGTTGCATTCGTCTGTACATATTTTGTGAGTTTTAATTCCTTCATAATAATTCCCCGTCCTCCCCGGAACCTTTGTATCGTTCGTTTCATTGTAGACACATTATAGCACCGGGAAGCCGGGGAAAAAAGAAATTTTTGAGCCGAAATCCGACTTTTTTGTGGATAAAATTGTGTGGATAATGTGGATAACTAGCGGGTAAGCAGGTTTTCCCCAATGTTTACAACGTTTCCAGCTCCCATAGTTATCAACACATCCCCTTTCTGGCATCTGTCCAGACAGAAAGATTCAATCTCTTCGAAGCTTGGGAAATAGTAAGCATCGCATCCTTTTTTCTTTAATTCTTCTGCGATCATCTCAGAGGACATGCCTAGAGTATCTGTCTCACGGGCTGCATAGATGTCTGCGAGGATCACATGGTCGGCATGTGTCAGGGCATCTACGAACTCAGGGAATAACGCTTTGGTACGTGTATAAGTATGCGGCTGGAAGATACACCAGACTTCTTTGTGCGGATATTCCTTTGCCGCTGTTAACGTAGCGTTGATCTCTGTCGGATGGTGTGCATAATCATCGATGATCGTAAATCCGTTGACTTCACCTTTGTATTCAAAACGACGGTCAGTGCCGTGGAAGGACTTCAGACCTTCTTTGATCTTGCTGAAAGGAACTCCGAGAAGATCAGCGACTGCGATTGCAGATAATGCATTGGATACATTGTGGTCTCCGTTGACAGATAAGGAGATTCGGTCGATAAATTCCCCGGATTTTATCAGGTCAAAGGAAGCTTCACCCTTCTTGTCGTGGAGAATGTTGGTTGCACTGTAGTCAAGGGAGCTGTCATTGCCGTAACGGATCACACGGCAGTCAAGGTCTGCAGTGATCTCTTCCAGATCAGGAATGTTATCATTGATGACCAGGGTTCCGTCCTCGGAAGTAATTTAGCGAAACGATGGAAGGAATTACGGATATCAGCCAGATCCTTGAAGAAATCCAGATGATCTTCGTCAATATTCAGGATCACACCGATCTTCGGGAAGAAATGCAGAAAACTGTTCGTGTATTCGCATGCTTCGGTAACAAAGTATTCAGAGTCGCCCACACGGATATTTCCGCCGATGGCTTTCAGGATTCCGCCTACGGAGATCGTAGGTCCAATTCTCCGGCGAGGAGAATGTGTGAAAGCATCGAAGTTGTGGTTGTTTTTCCGTGAGTACCTGAGATTGCGATCGGCATATCATAGTTTGTCATCAACTGTCCGAGTAATTCCGCACGGGTCAGCATAGGAAGCTTCTGTCTTACTGCTTCGGCATATTCTTCGTTATCCGGATGGATAGCTGCTGTGTATACAACTACATCAATGCCGGGAATAATATTAGAAGCTTTCTGTCCGTAGAATACCTTTGCACCCATCTGCTCAAGGTGATCTGTAAGGGCAGATTCTTTATTATCGGATCCGGAAATAGTGAAGCCTTCTTTTAAAAGAATCTCTGCAAGACCGCTCATGCTGATTCCGCCGATTCCGATAAAGTGTACGTGTATAGGGGTTTCAAAATTAATTTTATACATAATATACCATCCTTTATGTTCATTTTGGTAAAAATATCATCATAAAAACTACATGTTCTTCATATTATTATAAACATATATCAAAAAAAAATCCAACCCGTAAGTTTTTGTAATAATTCAACAAAAAAGATTGCGGAAATGTTTGAAAAATTGTAAAAATTGTTAGCA
>ENA-OQCX01001128-OQCX01001128.1-human-gut-metagenome-genome-assembly--contig:-NODE-1128-length-12918-cov-2.111172_pt1 | contig 12918 bp, 14 predicted proteins | sample MGYA00242762_ERZ504587 | MGnify/ENA primary metagenome ERZ504587 (study PRJEB26092, sample SAMD00036337) | human gut metagenome | host: Homo sapiens | study: EMG produced TPA metagenomics assembly of...
CTCGTGTTACCGCCGTGAAAGGGCGGTGTCTTAACCGCTTGCCACCGGGCCGCTTGGTAGCGGCAGTCGGATTTGAACCAACGACACTTCGGGTATGAACCGAATGCTCTAGCCAACTGAGCTATGCCGCCATATGCCTGCCCATCAACGGGCGAAGCTTATTATAATATAATCGCATTGGGCTTGTCAACACTTTTCTTCCAAAAAGCTTAACAATTTTGCCTTTTCTTTTTGCCATAGACCGGCCGCACAGATGATTGCCTTGTTAAGAGATCTTTTGTGAGCTCCTATACGATGCGAAGCCTAGCGGGAATCTTTGGATTGCAATCCCCTCTTACTTTTTCCTTTTTGTATTTCGATATCCACGTACCACCCGGATGCGTGTTTTTTCTTTTTATAATAGTACAATACGTTAACCAGTAAGACAAACAAAATCACCAGCGCAGCGGCCGCAAAAATAACTTTCCCCATTGTGGACTGAATCCCTTTCTTTAAAAGGTTTCCTACATACAGAATCAGACTCCTCCGGGCCGCCTTTTCTGCCACGAGATCCACTGTGCCGATCACTTGGCCGGCATACAGGATATTAGCCTGGCCGACCACCTCGCCCTTCTTCACCGGCGCATCGATTGACTTTGGCATTTTTTCATCTGGCACGATCATAACGCCGGCCGCATCCAAGCCCTGAGGCACCAACGCGCGCACTTCCCCTTTGGGCAAAAGCCGCACATAATCCGTTTGAAACGAAAGTTTTACCGCCACTTCGGATACAATCTGGGCCGGATCTGCAACGGTTTCCAACTTTAAATGGTCAAACGCCCAGTTAAACATCTTGCGGCAGTCTGCAAAGGCTGAGCCTTCCTTTCCTTTTATGATGTTCCCCTCCGCATCTTTATAGGGAGCACGCAAAACGATTCCAAGATAACGGTATCCATCGCGAGAGGCAACGGAGATGACACAGCGCCCCGCGTTGGTGGTAGTGCCCGTTTTAATCCCCTTTGCACCCGCATAATAATATTTGCTTGTTAGAATCGATCAATTCATTCGTCGTGCGGAGTGTCTGCGCTTCGCGCAGATTGCTCTTCGGCAGCGTGAATTTTGCAGTGTTCGTAATCTTTTCAAATACAGGAAGCCGCAGCGCGTATTCCACGATCTTGCGCAGGTCTGACGCGGTGGTATATTGCCCCTCTTCATCCAGGCCGTGCGCATTGACAAAATGGGTATTCTTGCAGCCCAGCTTCTGCACAAAGGAATTCATCAGTGCGACAAAACGAGGGATGCTTCCGCCGCCGATATAGTCCGCGATAATGTTAGCGGATTCATTCGCGCTGTGCACCATCATGCAGTAAAGCAGGTTGAGCATGCTGATCTGCTCGCCTTCCTTGATGCCGACAAGGGAGCTGCCTGTTCCATCCAGCGCATGGATTGCATCATAGGGGGCGGTAACGATGGTGTTTTCCAGGTCAGCGCAGTTTTCAATGGCCACGATGGCGGTTGTAATTTTGGTTAGGGAAGCGGGCGCCGTGCGTTTCTCTGCATTTTTATCAAAAATGACCGTGCCATTATCTAAGCTTACCAGCAGGGCGATCTCCGCATCCAAATCAATTTCATCGTTATAGGATGCGGCCGCCGGAAAAACAGCGCTCGTAGCAATTGTCAAAATACAACAGAAAAAAATTATTGCCTTTTTCATGGACAGTCTCCCCGTAAATGTTGTATGATAGGATGTAATGACGAACGGGACGCACGGCAAGGATCATTATTGCCCGTTTCCTCTGGAGGAATACCGTTCGTATATGTTTACGATATGTTATAGTATAACAGCATTGCGGTGAAAAGGGAATCGTTTTCCATTCATTTCCGCATAGAAGCAAATACACGGAGGGATACTTAAATGGTTTATGTTACCGGCGATATGCATGGCGACGCCAGCCGCTTTAGCGACCCGCGCCTGAAGAAGCTGAAAAAAGGGGATACTCTGCTTGTTTGCGGTGATTTCGGCTTCCTCTGGAATGGCAGCAAAGCAGAACAAAAGCTTTTAAAGCAAATCGGCAGCAAAAAATACAACGTCTGCTTTCTCGACGGAACGCACGAAAATTTTGAGCTCCTTAAAAGCTATGATGTAATCGAGTGGAACGGCGGCAAGGCGCGGCAGATCTACAAAAATTTATATCATCTGATGCGCGGCCAAATCTATGAGATCGAGGGGCTGAAGATTTTCACCATGGGCGGGGGGGAGAGCCCGGATATCGACATTCGTTTCGATAATGATAGCTGGTCCCGCGATGAGATTCCCACGCAGGTGGAGCTGATTGAGGGCGCGAACAATCTGGAAAAGGTTGATTGCAAGGTGGATATCATCCTTACTCATGAGCCGCCTGCTACGATTAAAGGTTTTTGAAGCTCAAAGAAAAAGGCCCGGTGCGCGTGACGGCGCTCAACGCCTATTTTGAAGAGCTTGGCAAATCGGCTACCTTTCAAAAGTGGTATTTTGGCAGCATGCATGTGGATAAATATATCTCCAGCACACATACCGCTGTTTTCACGCATATTCTCGATGTCCGCACCGGAGAGCAGCTTCGGAAATAATGCATTTTCGCCTTGCAGGCCCTGAAGAAGCCTGTGTGCAGAATAGACAAACCTTAGCTCCACATACAAAAAGGCTTTCAAAAGGGCTGTTGCCAAATGTCTTATGCATTTAGCAACAGCCCTTTTCTGGCGTGTAAGGCTGAGCGCATCAAAATCAAAGCTTGCTGCCGGATTCAACCCGCTCTCCCACCGGTGCATTCTGATTCATCTGCCGGTAGGTTTCCGCATCGATCCCGAAAAACCGCATGGAGATAATCGAGGCAATGTGGCCGAGCATGGGCACGGCAAACTGGAAAAACACGATCAGCGCCAGCACGATCGCCCCCTGCGCCTGCGCCCCTTCGGAAAAGCCTGCCCGGCCCAGCGCAAAACCAACAATCGCACCGGATAGGGATTTCATGACCTTTTCCAGGAAGGAGAAAATCGACGCGTATGCGCCGGGTGCAAACTTGCCTGTTTTCCAGCGGCCATAATCCACGCAGTCCGACATTAGCGACCACTTCACGCTACCGATATAAGTGGAGCAGAAGCTATTAAGCCCCATCAGCAGCAACGTAATTACCGGGTAAGCAAAAGGGCGCAGCAGAAGGATTGCAACCGGCATGAGCGCGCCAACCCAACTGCCCTGCACAAATACCCGCCTGCGATCCGTTTTTTGGCAATGTAGGGCGCGAGCAGAATGGCCACCAGCATAAACGGGGCGCCTACAACAGTTGCAATTGGCTGAAGGTCTTTATTATGCATGACATACAGGAAAAAATAGACCAACGTAGCATTCTGCATGCCGGTTGCCAAATCATTTGTCGCTACGGCAATGGCGAGCATCTGAAGCGGATGGTTTTCCCGCAGCAGAGGCAGAAGATCTTTGAGCTGATAGGCTCAACTCCGGACTCCATAAATTGCCGGTCCTTTTCCTTGGTTGCGCTGACAACAAGGGAAATCGACATAAGCGCCAGCAGCATATAGCCCATTGTGACAATCCGCCACGCAACGACCTCCCGGCCGAACGTTTTGGTCAAAAGATCGACCAATGGCTGTGTTATCACAAGAGATAACATTCCGCCAACGCCGCCGAACACATTGCTGAAAAAAGGCAAAATTGAACGCTGCCCCGGCTCGTTGGTCAAGATATTTCGCAGCGGACTGATCGATACGGTTAGAAATGTGCCGCCAACCGCCTGCACTAGATAAAAGCACATCATCCATGCCGCCGGGGCTGCTACGTTTGGCCCAAAAAAATGCCGATCATCCCGATGCAGATGAATACAACGCCCATTACATACCACGGAATATAGCGATATTTTTTAGAAATCTTATATTTGTCTACAATGGTGCCGAAGATCGGATCCGTTACGGCATCAAAGATACTGGCAATTGCCAGTATGACGCCCGCAGCTTCAATGGTAATGCCGGCCACGTTGGTAGCAAAATACATGTAAAACGTCGAAATCAGCCCGGAAAACACGATTGCCGGGAAGCCCTCCATTCCAAAGCAGACCATCTGCCGCGTGGTTGCCACATTATAGCCTTCCGCTTCCTCCGGCGTCGGCTGGGCAAATAGGTTGTTCAAAAAGCCATATTGCTCTTTCTCCTCCTTTTGACGTCTTGGGCCGATATCTGGCCTTTTCCACTATTGTAGCGAAGAGAAAAGCATTTTGCAAATATATTTGTAAAAATTAGATATATTTTTTATCGATTATATATAATTCCGTCTGCCAAGCGTGGAATAAATCCATCATCGCCGATTCAAAGTTCCCCGTCGGCACACCGGCGCTTGCCAACAGCAGGCAGGTGGAGCCTTCGCCGCATTCTCATCAGCTTACGGCGATCCCGGCCTCCAGCGCCGCGAGAGCAGCGCTGAACCGGCTTTGTGCTTGCAATCTCCAAGCGAACCATCAGGCCGGATGCGCACACCTCTACCCTGGCATGATCTTCAAACACACAGCGCGCCGCCTCGCACAACGCACGGCTTTTATTCATATAGAGCTTGCGTGCCTTCCGAATTTGAGAAGAAAGGTGACCGTCACGGATAAACTGGCATAGGGCAATCTGCTCCGCTTTAGAAGCTGTTTGATTATAGAGCCCGCCCTTTTTTTCATATGCCTCCATCAAGCATGTGGGAAGCACCATAAAGCTTAGGCGCAGGGAGGGCAGCAGAAGCTTGGAAAAAGTGCTCATATAGATCACACTCTGCCCCCCGTCCAGCCTTGCAGAGGTACGGGATGGGTGAAATAGCGGAACTCGCTATCGTAATCGTCCTCCAGCACAAGGCACCCGCTACGCCGTGCAACCTGCAAAAGCTTTAGCCTTTGCGCCACCGGCATGACGTTGCCCATCGCGTCCATATGGGAAGGGGAACTATATAGCAGGCGGATATGATCCCATTCCAGTGCCGCAAATTCATCCCTTCCTTGCACATAATAATGCACTGGAAAGCCGTGGTCTTCAAAAATGGCGCGCCCTGTGCAAATGCATTGTTCCAAAAACCGACTGGCGGCCGCTCATCCAGCAGTCCACACAGGATATGCAGAAGGCTCTGTACACCTGCGCCAACCACAATTTGCTCCGGAGTGCACACCACGTTGCGGCTTTTTGCCACATAGCTGCAAAGCGCTGCGCGGAGATCGGGCTCGCCCTGCGGCTCGCCATAGGTGAGTAACCGCCTGTCTGCCCGTAGGGCGCTTTTGATATACCGTCGCCACAGCGCGAAATCAAAGCTTTCCGCATCCACGGAAGCGGACGCAAAATCATACCGGATATCAGGCGCGGTCTGATGGAGCCGTGGCTGAACCCGCGGCCCGCCAGGCTCCAAAGGATACTCCAGGCTGGAGCATAAAAGCCGCTTTGTGGCTTGGCCACAACATATCCCTCTGCTGCCAACTGCAAATAGGCCGCTTCCACTGTGGTACGGCTTACTTCCAGCTCCTGTGCGCAGCGCCGGATGGAGGGAAGCTTTGCCCCGGCAGTCAGCTTGCCGGATGAGATTAATTCCTTATAATAATTGTAAACACGCAGATAGAGAGGTTCGTTTTCATATTTTCCTGCAATAGCAAATCACTTTTTTTCATCATTGCCCCATCCGAAAGAAAACTGGTCGCCCGCTCACCGCGCCGCGGAAAACTCCCGCTATCAAGATCAAGAAGTGGCAAGCCCTGCGTTATTCTAAACTTAGTTTCAGTATAGCGGCCTTTTTCTTGTTTTGCAAGGTAGCGTACATATTTCACATGGGAACGTAGAAACTAACAACGCAGGCCAAAGGAACTCGGCATCATTGAACGTTCCCAGAGACAGTATGGAAGGCTTCAGATTCCTTTGACTACTGATGCAAAACGAATAGGAGTGATTTTTATGCCGGCAGAGCCGCAGGACCGCAGCATTGAATGTTTGAATAAAATCTATCAGGGCGCGCAAATGGGATGCGAATCCATCTCCCTTCTAACAGAAAAAGTAACCGATGCACAACTTCTTAATGATCTGCACGAACAGCACGACCAGTATGCGAAGATTTCCTGCCAGGCCTCGCAGGAGCTTTCCCAGCGTAAGGCCGTTCCAAAGGATAAGGGTCCGCTTGCACAGGCAAACCTCTGGTCAGGTGTGCAGCTGAACACCTTAATGGATAAATCCGCAAACCATATTGCGGAAATCATGATTAACGGCAATACAATGGGGCTGATCGAAACAACGCGCACGATGAAGCAGTATTCCGACGTACAGCCGGAAATTCAATCGCTTGGCCAAGCGCTGATCCAGACGGAGGAATCCGGAATTCAGAAGATGAAAAATTATCTCTCCTGAATTAAGGTCCGTTTGCAGATGAAATATAGCCTGGCAGCAACACAAAACGGCGCTTTTCATGATGCGATATCAATGAAAAGTGCCGTTTTTTATTTTAAGCAGGGTATGTAAAGGGGATGATCAAAGCTTTTTCCTTTTATGGAATTGTTACATAACGCCTTTTTGGGGGCAAAATTCTGCCATACAGCACCTTTCGCACATCGCCTTGCGCGCCGTGCAGCAGGCGCGGCCATGTAGCACACAGCGATGGCAAAAATCGTTGCTTTCCTCCGGCGGCAAAAGCTTGCGCATGGCGAGCTCTACCTTATACGGATCCTTCGTATCGACGAATCCAAGCCGATTCGACATCCGAATAAAATGGGTGTCCGCTACCACGGCCGGTTTCCCATAAACGTCGCCCACGATCAGGTTTGCCGTTTTGCGCCCTACTCCGGGCAGGGTAGTGAGCGCTTCCACCGTATCCGGCACAACGCCGCCGAACGTATCGCGGATTTTTTGGGACATACCCACAATATCCCGCGCTTTGCCATGATAAAATCCACAGGAGTGGATAATTTCCTCCACATCTTCTACATTCGCCTCGCAAAAGGCCTCGAGCGTCGGGTATTTTTCAAACAGAACCGGTGTCACAAGGTTCACGCGCGCATCCGTGCATTGGGCGGAAAGGCGCGTGGCGATCAGTAGCTGTAAGGGTTCTTCCGCGCGTAGGGAACAGATTGCATCCGGATATTCATTTTTTAAGGCGTTTACCGCAAGGCGCGCACGTTCTTTTTTTGTCATAGACAATTCCCTTCTTTCTGAAACCGGGCCTCCTGAAAGGGGCCAAGCGGACCGGTTGGTATGCTTCGATTTTATTATACTGTATTCTCCCAAATCCGCCAACCCCATCTCCTGCAAATTTTCTCTTCTGCTTTCTTCCAAAATAGGCTTATGAAAAAAGTGTGATACAATTGGATGAAGAAGGAGAATTGCTTTGAAAAATACCAGTCAAGCGGATGCATGGGAGGGTTGGGGAATTCAATAGACGTTTTATGCGGCTCTAGCTGAAAAGATGACCTTTCGATCGGGCCCTTCTATGTGCAGTTTTTTTCTTGTTGCACCTCGTTCGATTATCCGCAACTTTGTAAAAAAAATTGTTATTTGATACTTGACGGCAAGGGCAAAATATGATATAGTAACATTCGCGTTAAGAGTGCACATGCTGGTGTAGCTCAGTTGGTAGAGCAGCTGATTTGTAATCAGCAGGTCGGGGGTTCAAGTCCGTCCACCAGCTCCACCTGTTTTCACCCGCAAGCCGTGCAAAGGGCGTGCGTTATAAAAAAGTTCATATATGGGAGAGTTCCCGAGCGGCCAAAGGGAACAGACTGTAAATCTGTCGTCACTGACTTCGGTGGTTCGAATCCACCCTCTCCCACCAGACTGAGTCTGGACGCAATTTGCGTTCGGACTCATTTCTTTTTCCGGGCAAAGTGCTCGCGTTTAAAACGGCATCTAAAGTGTCTACCCCTTCTAAAACAGAAAACCAATAGCTGAATGAAAGGCTATTGGTTTTTTATTATTTTAACGAATCAAAAAGTGTTGAGCAGAAAGGTAATCATTTCTATGCTGCCAAGCTGCTGCGGTTTTTAGTATAAAAAAGCCAAACCTCCCACAACCGCTCATTTGGCGACTGCGGGAGGTTTGCCATGCTTTGCGTTCGTTTTTTGACGCGTCAATAATACGACTGCCTCAATATGATTTGTAAAAGGAAACATATCCACCGGCTGTATCCGCTGCACCCGATACCCGCGTTTTGTCAGAAAGAGCACATCCCGTGCGAGTGTTTCCGGGTTGCAGGAGATATAAACACTCGCTTCGGCGCAAGCGTCAGCACGGAGGAGAGGAAGGCCTCGTCGCTCCCGGCACGCGGGGGGTCCATCAGCACAACGTCTGCCTGTTCGCCGGCCGCTGCCATATCGCGCATCCACGCACCGGCATCCGCGCAATAAAAGCGGGCGTTTTTGATCTGGTTACGCTTTGCGTTTGCAATCGCATCCCGCACAGCCTCGCGGTTTATTTCCACGCCGACAACCTGCTTTGCGCCGCGCCTGGCGGCAATCAGCCCGATCGTGCCGGTGCCGCAATAGGCGTCTACCACCGTTTCTTGCCCGGAGAGCGCCGCGTATTCCATCGCTGTTTCATAAAGCACCTGCGTCTGCACGGGTTGATCTGATAAAACGACTGCGCAGAAATGCGAAACACACAGCCACACAGCTCATCTTCGATAAACCCGGGGCCGAAGAGTGTTTTTCCTGTGTGCCCAGCACCAGGCTCGTCCTGCCAGGATTGATATTTTGCAAAACAGTTGTGATCTCCGGGTGCTTTTTGAGAAGAGCACCGACAAAATGGTTTTTGGAAGGGAAAACCGGCGACCCCGTCACCAGTACTACCATAACCTGCCCGGTCGAAAAACCGCGTCGCACCAATACATGCCGTAAAAAGCCGCGCCCTGTATCCGCGTGATACGGCAGGAGCTTAAAATCCGCAAGCAGGCGGCGCACTGTTACAATGATCGCATCTGCCGCCTCGTTTTCAATCATGCAGCGGTCTACCGGCACGATCCGATGTGTGCTTGATTGGTATACGCCTGAGATGATCCGTTTTTTTCGGTCGAGCCCGAAGGCGCCTGCACCTTATTGCGGTAATGCAACGGCCTTTCCATGCCGATCACCGGCTCTACATGGCCGAATTGGCCCATTAGGCCAATCATCCGGCGCTCTTTCCAGCGTAGCTGTTCCTCATAATTTAGGTTTTGCAGCTGGCAGCCGCCGCATTTCTTATAAAGCGGGCAGGGTGCTGCCGCCTTCTGCTCCTTTTTGATTTCCGGCATAATGCCTCCCTAAAAATTGAAAGAGTGATAAAACGTTGGCATCCATCCATCTGGCCTGATAAAAGCTGATTTCTCCAGTTGGTTCTATTCTATCAGATTTTGCTGCTGCCGAAAAGAGCGGTGAAGCGGTTGCGTAAAAAAGCGTGCGCAAATCATGGCAAAGCCAATTTGTGCACGCGGAGAAATGTTTTGAAAGTTTTTACAACAGGCAGGTTCGCTGGCTTCCTCCAACCGGCCGCAATACCAGCCGGATACGCCGTCCTTTTTAACCAGTGCCCCTTTTGAGGTTTCCAATATGACCGAAAGCCGGTCGCCCGGGCGAACCGGAATACGGTAATCCGTGCTGTCATCACAGTGCATGGCTTTCCCGCTGCCATAGAGATCTTCGTTTAGAACCCAAAGCCTGCGACCGGTATGCCGATGTTCCACGAGTGAAAATTCCGCCTCACGCTTCAAAAGCCGAACGGCGTTATCGGTATACAAGAGGCAAAACGGGTCCTCAGATCCCTCTTGCGGATCCAGCGCCACCCTGACCGGAAAGCCGTCGAAGCTTGCAAAGGTAAATTCCTCCGAATCCTCCGCTGGAATGATCAGCAGGTTAAGCTGCCCGGTGCGTTTAAGGCTGCATCCGCCATCTATGCTGATGATATGCTGCTCCCGGTTGATGATCGGGTTCGCGCAGTCGATCTTGTCGTTATACAGCGTTACAGGCCAATGGCCGACCACGACATATTTCGCAAACCGGAGCCCCTTCTCCAGAAACGCGTCGTTTTTTAAGCATGGATGCGCATCCGTGCCCTCCAATGTGGAGAGCTCCTGCGTGGGCAGGCCCCCGTGCACAAAAATGAAATGCGGCGTTTCAATGATGGTTGGAAGGAACTTCAGAAAATCAAGCTCCTTTTGAAAACCGGCCTGTATTTTGGTGCGCGCCGCCAACAGGTCGAGCGGGGAGCGGATGCGGATGCCGAGCTCTTCGCACATTTCCGAGAGCAGGCAGCCGCCCCAATGGCGCTGCATATGTTTGAGGTAGGGATAAATCTCCGCGATATGCCACCGGCCGATCATCTCCAGCCGGTGGGCGTCGACATTGCCGATTAGCGGATATACGGTATGCGTTTCGCACAGCTCCATCACATAGCGCAAAACGCCAAGGCTGTTCGGCCCCTTTTCGATCATATCGCCTATGATAAACAGAATGTCGTCCTTTGAAAAGTTAGCCGTTTCGAGCGCGCCTTTCAAGTGACCAATTGCCCGTGGATATCGCTTGTCACAAGGATGCGTCGGTCAGCGGGCAGGGTGAGGCGGTTTATTTGTATTTTCATGAGCTGGCTCCTTTTTATCAATCTTGTTTAACAGCCATGCCTCTACGCTCTTGATCCATTTTTTTTGCACACTCTGGACAAAGCCCGAAAAATTCCATCTTGTGGCCGGAAATCTGAAAGCCGGTTTCCCGCACCAATTGTTCTTCGAGCTGTTCAAAGGGGCATACAGACAAGGGAACGCTTTTTTTACAGGACGTACACGTTAAAAAGTGCCTGTGCTCCGCTGCGATTTCATAGCGGGCGATTCCGTCATCATAGATGCTGCGCCGCACAAGCCCTGCGTCCACATAGGCGTCCAGACTGCGGTAAACTGTGTCAGCGCAAGCCTTGGGAAAGCGCTGCAAACCTCGGTATGTACCTGCTCTGCTGTCAAAGGCGATTGCGCCGCGCTCACCGCGGAAAGGATCGCCCTGCGCTGCGGCGTTTGCCGCTGCATACTACCACCGCCTTTTATGCTGTTTCTTCTTCCTGCCAGCCCTTGCACACATCAATCCAGCATTTGCTGGCGGAAAGTGCGGCCAGCTCATCACAAGAGAGCTCAATTGCGCTGTTGGAGCTGCCCGCCGCGGGAAATATGGTGTTGAACCGCTGAAGGGAGATATCCATATAGACCTCAGCCGTCCCTTCCGGCAGGGCAAAGGGGCATACGCCGCCCACAGCGTGCCCGGTCAGGCGCAGCACTTCATCCGGAGCGAGCATCGTCGCCTTCCTGCCGAAAAAGTCCTTAAATTTTCGGTTATCAATTTTGGCGTCACCTGCTGCAACAATCAAAATACAGGTATCCCCATTGACAAAGGAAAGGGTTTTTGCAATCCGCGCGGGCTCGGTGCCCAGCGCTTCAGCGGCCAGTGCTACGGTTGCGCTGGAGGAATCAAATTCATGGATGCGTCCTTCCAGACCCTGTTCTTTCAAAAATGCTCTTACAGTTTCAATTGCCATCGTTATGCAAAGCGAGTATGCTCCGCTTGCCTTCCTCTCTATTTTATATTTTATGCTTCAAGTGCCCCAGCCCGCAGCAACGCATCCACCTTCAGCACAGCTGCCTGCGTTTTGCCATCACGGATTTCATTCTCCAGCACCATGCGCACCGCTTTTGCCAACGGGATGCGCTGCACGGTTAAAAATTCGTCCGCATCGAGGGCCTGCTCGCCAAATGTGAGGCCGGAGGCAAAATACATGTGGATTATTTCGCCGCAATAGCCGGGCGTAGGGTAAAATTTGCCGATATCGCGAAAAGTGTTTCGCTTGCGCTCCCGTCTCCTCGCGCAGCTCACGCTTGCCGCTTTCCAGCGGGTCTTCGCCGCGCTCCAGCTTCCCAGCAGGCAGCTCAAGCAGTTCCTCGCCGTAGGGGTAACGGTATTGCCGCACAAACAGCAGCTCTCCTTCCGGCGTGAGGGCGGCGATTGTCACGCCACCGGGATGCTCCACTACCTCGCGCGAGCCCTTTCCCATTTGGTAAAAGGGCGGTATCGTTGCGCACCGTGATGATTCGGCCGGTATAGATCGTATTTTTTTCAAGGGTTTCTTCTTTTAAGTTCATAGAGGGTCCTTTCCGCCCGCCACCGCATGAACGCAGGCCGCCGGGCATATATATTGTGAAGAGGCCGCCTAGGCCTGAAGGACAGGAGGAATCACGCTTGGATCAAATCGTTCGGGCGGTAGAGCCCGATTATGAAACCGTGCGCGCGATGCTGGATGCGTTAAAACGCCGCTTCCCACATGCGAGGCTCGGCGTGTGCGGCAGAAGCCTCGGTGGGCGCTCTATTTACACGCTTTCCATCGGCCCGCAGGAAAATCCAGTGCTTTATACCGGGGGCTTTCATGGCCAGGAATGGCTGACCCCGCTTTTACTGCTGCGGTTTTTTGAACGCACGGCAACGGCCGTATGGGAGGGGGACGACTTTTCCGCTATCCCGATTCAGGATGCGCTGCATGGCCGGGGCATGATGATCGTGCCTTGCGTTAATCCGGATGGCATTCAGATTGCGTTACGCGGCGCGCAGGGAGCTGGGCCCTATGAAGCGCTTGCAACTCAAATCAGCGGCGGCGATTTCAGCAGATGGAATGCGAATGCGCGCGGTGTGGATATCAATCATAATTTTGACGCCGGTTGGGAAACACTGCACCAAATGGAGCGGGAATCTGGAATTACCGGACCCGCGCCCCGGCAATATGGCGGCCCTGCTCCGGAAAGCGAGCCGGAAACGCAGGCGCTGGTGCGGCTGTGCCGAAGCCATCCCTTTCGCCATGCGCTGGCCTTTCACAGCCAGGGGGAAGAAATCTTTTGGGAGTATGGCGAACATACGCCGCAGCGCGGCAGGATGATGGCAAAAATTTTTGCCG
>ENA-OQCX01001129-OQCX01001129.1-human-gut-metagenome-genome-assembly--contig:-NODE-1129-length-12915-cov-2.780654_pt1 | contig 12915 bp, 12 predicted proteins | sample MGYA00242762_ERZ504587 | MGnify/ENA primary metagenome ERZ504587 (study PRJEB26092, sample SAMD00036337) | human gut metagenome | host: Homo sapiens | study: EMG produced TPA metagenomics assembly of...
CCCGTGCAATCACTTCGCTGATTGACACGGAGGATGCGTGTTTTGACTTGAATGCATCTCGCCCCACCGCCAAAGGCGATTTAAAATGGCGAGATGCGTTGCTGGTCGCACATGTGTGAACAGTAACGGTTATTGCGCATAAGTTCCTTGTGAACGATAATTATAATAGCCATGAGCAGTAACTGTTTAATATACATCTATGCAAGAATGCGTAAACTGTAAATAAACATAAAAGAAACGGCAAGATGCGCCGTCCCAAAATATACATTATGTATAATTCAGATAGCTCTCCATCTTGCGATGACAGTCATGCCGCTATTCACGTCATGCCCAAGAACAAGAACTCAGGATTCTTACCCTTTCGGCATCTTTCCCTTTCCGATGAGTTCTTCTGTTCCTGACACATCCGTCACCTTACTTATGAAAAATGCAACCTCTATCTACGTTTCCGTGTTTAAGCAAATAATAACACCGAGGGTACAATGATGTCAACATGGTTTCTGGATTTCTTTCTTATTTATAATACCCTGTTTATAAGCACATCTTATAAGAATTGATTATAATAAAGTATAACCGATTTTTTGACTTTTTTCTTATACATATGATATCATTAATCTGCTAGATGTGTGAATGACAAAGCTGTTTCATTTGCACTTTTTTATGCTTGCATGTTTGTCTTTTGAAAAACAATCGCAAGAAACGACATAAGATAACAAGAGAGAATTGCGAGGATGAGAACCGCGATCCTCGGAAAAAGGTATGTGGATAGGAAGGAGACCTACTGTGTTAACAATCGGTAATTACGTGAAAGTTAAGACACTGGAGGAAGCTTACGAGCTGAATCAGGCAAGAAACAGTCGTATCATGGGCGGCATGATGTGGATGAGATTAGGAAATGCGAGAGTGAAGACGATCATTGATATGTCGGATCTTGGTTTGAATGAGATTGAGGAGACAGACCATGTCTTCCGCATTGGAGCAATGTGTACACTGCGCCAGCTGGAAGAGCATGAGGGGCTGAGAAAATTCTATGGGGACAGAATTGCAGAAAGCCTTCGTCATATTGTTGGAGTTCAGTTTAGAAATCAGGCAACAGTTGGAGGCAGTATCTATGGAAGATACGGATTTTCTGATGTGCTGACTGCATTACTGGCATTGGATACATTTGTGGAATTATATAATGGAGGAACTGTTCGACTTTCTGAGTTTGTAAACAGAAAAGCAGATAAGGATATTCTTGTATCTGTAATTGTCAGAAAGAGTAAGAGAAAATTCCGTTACGAATCAATTCGTCAGACAAAGACAGATTTCCCGGTGCTGACATGTTCTGTCGTAACAGGAATTTACAGAGGCCAGGAGTCCTGGTTCTTTTCAGTAGGAGCAAGACCGATGAAAGCGGCATTGCTTGAAAAGCAGTGGGAGATCCCAAAAGATGCTACAGACGAGCAGCTTACAGAGTATGCAAAACGTGTGGCAGCAGAATTTACTTATGGAAGCAATATGCGCGGAAGTGCGGAGTATAGAAAGCACCTTGCGGAGGTTCTGCTTCGCAGAGAGATGCGCTCAATTTTAGATGAATATAATGCGGAGGAGAAATAGGATGGAAGTACAGTTTACCCTGAATGGAAAGAAAGTAAGTACAGAGATCGCTGCAGATACAGTCCTGTTGAATCTTCTGCGTGATCTTGGATGTAAGAGTGTGAAATGTGGATGCGAGACAACAAACTGTGGTTTGTGTACAGTATGGATCGACGGAAAATCCCGCCTGTCATGTTCTGTTCTTGCAGCAAGCATTGACGGACATGAAGTGACAACACTTGAGGGTGTGGAGAAAGAAGCTGCAGAATTCGGCTCATTTCTTGCACAGGAAGGCGCAGAACAGTGCGGATTCTGTTCACCAGGATTCATTATGAATGTACTTGCAATGTTCCGTGAATTGAAGAACCCTTCTATAGAAGAAATCAAAGAATATCTTGCAGGAAATCTGTGCCGTTGTACAGGATACATGGGACAGCTTCGTGCAATCCAGAAATATATGGAAGTCAGAAATACAGCAGTTAATATTACAGTAAAGAAAATGGGCGGGGAGGAGTAAGAATGGAAAGAATAGATAAAGTTCAGAATCTGATTCCTGAGAAACCGGAATTTGTCCACAGCAATCAGGAAAAAGGAGAAGATGTAGAATCCCTGAAGATTGTAAACCGTCCTCTTGTAAAGAAAGATGCTGCTGCGCTTGTTACAGGAAAAGGTGTTTATACGAACGACCTTGCACCGTCAGACTGTCTGATTGTTAAAGTGATTAGAAGTCCATATGCACACGCATTAATTAAGGATATTAACACAGCACGTGCTGAGGCTGTACCTGGAATCGAATGTGTTCTTACATATAAAGATTGTCCGGATAAGAGATTTACAATGGCTGGTCAGACCTATCCGGAACCAAGTCCGTATGACCGTCTGATCCTTGACCAGAGAGTACGTTTCGTTGGAGATGCAGCTGCAATCGTGGCAGGAACTTCAGAGGAAGCAGTTAAGAAAGCGATGAAGCTTGTGAAGATCCAGTATGAGATCCTTGAACCGGTTCTTGATTTCCGTACAGCAAAGGATAATCCAATCCTTGTGCATCCGGAAGATAACTGGAGAAGCCTCTGCCCGGTTGGCGCAGACAACAAGAGAAATCTCTGTGCACATGATGTATGTGGAGATGGAGACGTAGAAGCAGTTCTTGCAAAATGTGATCACGTGATCGACCGTGTTTACCATACAAAGGCAAATCAGCAGGCGATGATGGAGACTTTCCGTACTTATACATATTTAGATGCATACGGAAGATTAAATGTTGTTTCGTCTACACAGGTTCCGTTCCATGCAAGAAGAATCCTTGCTCATGCACTCGATATTCCGAAGAGCAAAGTGCGCGTGATCAAGCCAAGAATCGGTGGAGGATTCGGTGCGAAGCAGACTGTAGTTTCCGAAGTTTATCCGGCACTTGTCACATGGAAGACAGGAAAACCGGCGAAGATCATTTACACAAGAGAAGAGTCTTTGATCGCTTCTTCACCGCGTCATGAGATGGAACTTCATGTACGTCTGGGAGCGGATAAAGAAGGAATATTAAAGCAATTCGATCTCTATACACTTTCCAACACGGGAGCATTTGGTGAGCACGGACCGACAACAGTAGGTCTTTCCGGTCACAAATCTATTCCACTTTATGGAAAGGCAGAAGCATTCCGCTTTACATATGATGTTGTTTATACAAATGTTATGTCAGCAGGAGCTTACCGTGGATACGGAGCAACACAGGGACAGTTCGCTGTAGAATCAGCTGTAAATGAACTTGCAGAAGTTCTCGGAATGGACCCGACAGTGCTTCGTGAGAAGAACATGGTACGTCAGGGCGATAAGATGCCGGCTTATTATGGTGAAGTTACAAACAGCTGTACACTCGACAGATGTCTTGCAAGAGCAAAAGAAATGATCAACTGGGATGAAAAGTATCCATATCGTGATATGGGAAATGGAAAAGTCCGCAGTGTCGGAGTTGCAATGTCCATGCAGGGATCCGGAATCTCAGCAGTAGATACAGGTGCGGTTGAAATCAAAGTAAATGATGACGGATTCTACAGTCTGATCATTGGAGCTACTGATATGGGAACAGGATGCGATACAATCCTTGCCCAGATGGCAGCAGAGTGTCTTGAATGTAAACCGGAAGAAGTTGTTGTATTCGGAGTAGATACAGACATCTCTCCATACGACTGTGGTTCTTACGCATCCAGTACAACTTATGTAACAGGACAGGCTGTTGTTAAGACTTGTGAGTCCCTTCGTAAGAAAATCTGTGAACGCGGAGCAGAGTATCTCGGATGTAAGCCGGAAGATGTAGATTTCGATGGAGAATATGTAACAGAGCTGGCAACAGGAAAGCAGATTTCAAGAAGCCAGATTGGAAATAACGTAATGTGCTTCAGCAACGCACCACTTTCCGCAAGTGAAGCATTTTCCTCACCGGTATCTCCACCGCCATTCATGGTTGGTATGGCAGAAGTCGAGATTGACAAAGAGACAGGTGTACTCGAACTGATCGATTACGTAGCAGTCGTAGACTGTGGAACAGTTATTAACCCAAGTCTTGCGCGTGTACAGGTAGAAGGTGGAATCGCACAGGGAATCGGTATGGCACTGTATGAAGATATCGTATATAGCGAAAAGGGAAAGAACTTCAGCAATTCCCTGATGCAGTATAAGATCCCGACGCGTCTCGATGTCGGAACAATCCGTGTTGAGTTTGAGAGCAGCTACGAACCGACAGGACCGTTCGGAGCGAAGTCTATCGGAGAAATCGTAATCAATACACCATCACCGGCAATCAGCAATGCGATCCAAAATGCAACAGGAGTGATCATTAGAGAACTGCCGATGACAGCAGAGAAGATTTACAGAGGAATTTGTGAGCGTTAGACTTCGGATTCTGTTTGAAAGTATAAAAAATGAGAGCTGGAATAGTTATTATATGTGGGAGCTGTTCTGGCTCTCATTTTTCATGTTGACATTGCCAGAAGATTTAGAAAAAATACCTTCCAAAATTATAAGATTAATTTTGTGGATGCAGAGCGACTCACAAATGTTGAAGAATTTTCAGAGGATTTACAGGTGATACTGGCTATGCTAAGATATAGAAATAGTAGAGCAGAGGGAGAAGGAAAACATGAATGCAGTAGAAGCTTTAGATGAATTACAGCGCAAAGCAAGACATGATGATAAACTAAGAGAACAGTTCATAAAGACAAAGGATGCAGAAGATTCTCTTGGAGCATTCTGCGCTGTATGTCGTGAGGTGGGTTATGAACTTTATCCGATGGATATTGTGCAGGCAGGAGATGAATTTTATGCCGCAATGAAGCGCAGTACGAATGGTGCGGAGAGAATTCGCCGGTACTTATAGGTGAGGATGATCCTTATGAATTGTTTTTTGCAGGACTACAAGAACAGTTACAATAATTTTAAAAGTAGATGGAAAAAAGTGAGTACGAGGAAGGTTTATTTATGATAAATATAATTCGCGTCGGAAGAGAACGCTTGAAAGAAGCGTATGAAATTGTAAATAAGGTAGACCAGGGGATGAATGTTCCGGAATGGTTTGTCGCAGAACCGTATGAGGAATTTGATTTCTGGATGAGAGAAGAACGAGGACTTTTGTATCTTGCTGTTGATGAAGATGAAAATGTAGGAGCCATGTTCTTCGTAATTTTGCCGGGACTGCATCCTGATAATCTTGGATATGATCTTAATATGGAAGAAGAGCAGCTGAAACTTTGTGCAATGATGGATACAGCGGTGGTACTGCCGGAGTTTCGTGGGCATCATTTACAATATGAAATGATGCAGCATGCGGAAGAAGATTTGAGACAGCTGGGATATCAGTATCTGCTCTGTACCGTACATCCGGAAAATGTTTTCAGCAGATCCAATGTCATGAAACAAGGATATAAGAAGATGCTTACGAAGGAGAAATATGGCGGATTCTTAAGAGATATCTGGATGAAAGATATTATATGATTGCGAGAATTGCATAGCAATGGAGCAATCCGGTTACATCAGTGAGTGGCAAAATTTATTTTTGACACTCACATCATTATATAATATAGAAAAAGAAAAGGTATGTGGTATACTCTCGACATAGTTAAGAAATGACATAACAGAAACAGATAGAAACAGATTTCTAGAAACAAACTGACAGAGACATGCGGATGAAAGGAGTAACAGAAATGGAGACATACATGCAAATGCTTGGAAGACTTGCAAAGAATGCATCCCGCGGAGCGGCAAAGCTTGGAACAAAAGCAAAGAACAGAGGACTTCTCGTAGTGGCAAATGAACTTGTGGAAGAGAGAAAATTGATTTTACAGGAGAATGCAAAGGATATCGAAGCTGCGAAAGATAAGGGCGTGAAACAGTCATTGATCGACAGATTGGCACTGACGGAACAGCGAATTGAAGATATGGCAGAAGGTCTGCGTGAAATTGCTGCACTGGATGATCCAATCGGAGAAGTACTTGGCATGAAGACAAGACCGAACGGACTTCGTATCGGAAAGAAACGCGTACCGCTTGGCGTTGTCGGAATCATCTACGAATCCAGACCGAATGTGACAGCAGATGCATTTGGCCTTTGCTTCAAGACAGGAAATGCGGTAATTCTTCGCGGCGGAAGTGATGCAATCCATTCTAACAAGGCAATCACGCGTGCAATCAAGACAGGTCTTCGCAAAGCAAAGTTATCCCAGGATCTCATTCTTCTCGTAGAAGATACAAGCAGAGAAGTTGTAAATGAGATGATGAAGATGCATGGTTGGATCGATGTTCTGGTTCCGAGAGGTGGAGCAGCACTTATTGCAAATGTAGTTGCGAACAGCACTGTTCCGGTAATTGAGACAGGGACCGGAAATTGTCATGTATATGTTGATGAGACAGCAGACATTAAGATAGCAACAGATATTATTGAAAATGCGAAGACACAGCGCCTTGGTGTGTGTAATGCATGTGAATCACTTGTGATTCATTCCAAGATTGCAGAGGTAGCTTTGCCTAAGATCGTAACAAAACTGAAAGAACATGGAGTAGAGATTCGTGGAGATGAGAGAGCGCAGGCAATCAGTTCTGAGATCATCCGGCAACAGAAGAAGACTGGGGAACAGAGTACCTGGATGCAATCATTTCCGTGAAGATTGTTGATTCCATTGATGAGGCAATCACACATATCAATACATATAATACAGGACATTCAGAATCCATTATTACAAAAGATTATGATAATGCATTGAGATTCCAGGATGAGATCGATGCGGCAGCAGTTTATGTAAATGCATCAACAAGATTTACAGATGGATTCGAATTCGGATTTGGTGCTGAGATCGGAATCAGCACACAGAAGCTTCATGCAAGAGGACCGATGGGACTCGAAGCACTGACAACAACAAAGTATATTATCTTCGGAAACGGACAGATCAGAGGATAATATAGATAGAACAGTTACGAAAATTTTAAAATCCAGTCAACTGATTCAAGTAAAGAGATTAAGTTGACCTGGATTTTATGTATCCTATTAACAAAATAAGAAGAAAATAAAAAACTTATAAAAATAACAATCAGTGTTGACAAACAGAAATCGAGGTGCTATCTTAGTATCTGTAAGGTGTTAGCACTCAAAAACAAAGAGTGCTAATAACAAACAAAGATGAGAAGAAAGGGGAACACAGAGATGTCTGTAGAAGCTGAATTAAGTGAAAGAAAACTTACGATATTGAAAGCCATCATACAGAATTATCTGGAGACTGGCGAACCGGTCGGATCACGAACCCTTTCAAAATACACAGATTTGAAATTAAGTTCCGCAACGATAAGGAATGAGATGGCAGATCTGGAAGACCTTGGTTACATCTTCCAGCCGCATACATCAGCAGGAAGAATTCCATCAGATAAGGGATATCGCTTTTATGTAGATCTTCTGATGGAGAACAAGGAGCAGGAGATCAGCAGACGAGAGGATGCACTTCTCGAGAAGACAGATAAGGTCGAGAAAGTACTCCAACAGGCAGCAAAGGTTCTTGCTTCTAACACCAATTATGCGACGATGGTTTCCGCACCGGTCAACAGCAGGAACACATTGAAGTTTATTCAGCTGTCACAGGTGGATGAAGAACAGATTGTAGCAGTTATCGTACTTGGTGGTAATGTGATCAAGAATAAGATCATCGAAGTTGGAGAAACCTTAAGTAATGAGAATCTGTTGAAGCTGAACATGCTTCTGAATACGACACTGAATGGATTATCTATTGATCAGATCACATTAGGTCTGATCGCAAGATTAAAAGAACAGGCCGGTATCCACAGTGAGGTTGTCGGTCATGTACTGGATGCAGTGGCAGAGATCATTCATGTAGATAATGACATGGAGATCTACACAAGCGGCGCAACGAATATTTTCAAATATCCGGAGCTTAGTGATAAGCAGAGCGCACAGGAGATCATCAGTGCATTTGAAGAGAAACAGCAGCTGGCAGATCTGGTGACAGAGACACTGGCAAGTGAGGAGAACAACGGCATACAGGTTTACATCGGAGATGAAACTCCGGTTAAGACCATGAAAGACTGCAGTGTTGTTACCGCCACATATGAGCTGGGAGAAGGTATGAAAGGAACGATTGGAATCATCGGTCCGAAGAGAATGGATTATGAACATGTCATGAAGACGCTGAAAACGCTGCAAAGTGAGTTGGATGCGATTTATAATAAAGAACCCAAAGAGTAATAATAGGAAGGTAGAAAGCTGGTGACAGAGAACATGAGCAAAGAAGATATGGTAAAAGAAGCTGTTGAAGAGGCGAAAGCAAAGGCTGCGAAAGAGCAGGCAGAAGCTGAAGAGACAGTAGAAACAGAAGATGCCCAGGAAGTTGAGACTGAAGCGAAAGAAGCAACAGAGGAAGCAACTGAGACTGAAGGAGATTCAGAAGCAGCATCAGAAGGTAAGAAAAAGTTCTTCGGAAAGAAAGAGAAGAAGGACAAGAGAGACGAGAAGATCGAGGAACTCACAGACCGCGTTACTCGTCAGATGGCAGAGTTTGATAACTTCCGCAAGAGATCTGAGAAGGAGAAATCCCAGATGTACGAGATCGGAGCGAAAGATATCATAGAAAAGATTCTTCCGGTTGTAGACAACTTCGAGCGCGGACTTGGTTCCGTACCGGAGGAGGAGAAGAATGCTCCGTTCGTAGAAGGAATGGAGAAGATCTACAAACAGCTTATGACTACACTGGAATCCGTTGGAGTAAAACCAATCGAGGCAGTTGGTCAGGAATTCAATCCGGATTTCCACAACGCAGTGATGCATGTGGAAGATGATGAGCTCGGTGAGAACATCATCGCAGAAGAATTCCAGAAAGGTTACATGTACCGTGAAAGTGTTGTAAGACACAGCATGGTAAAAGTAGCAAACTAATTTGATTTTAACAAGATTCAGAGATTAGATAGAGGAGGAAATTTATCATGGGAAAAATTATTGGTATTGACCTTGGTACAACAAACAGCTGTGTTGCCGTTATGGAAGGTGGACAGCCAACAGTTATCGCGAATACAGAAGGCGCAAGAACAACACCGTCTGTTGTAGCATTTACAAAGACAGGAGAGCGTCTCGTAGGTGAGCCTGCAAAACGTCAGGCTGTAACAAACGCAGCAAGAACAATCTCATCAATCAAAAGAGAGATGGGAACAGATTATAAAGTAGATATTGACGATAAGAAATATTCTCCACAGGAGATTTCTGCAATGATCCTTCAGAAACTGAAAGCTGATGCAGAAGGATACCTTGGTGAGAAAGTAACAGAAGCTGTTATCACAGTTCCGGCTTACTTCAATGATGCTCAGCGTCAGGCTACAAAAGATGCAGGTAAGATTGCAGGACTTGATGTAAAACGTATCATCAACGAGCCTACAGCAGCTGCACTTGCTTATGGTCTTGACAACGAGAAAGAGCAGAAGATCATGGTTTATGACCTTGGTGGTGGTACATTCGACGTATCTGTTATCGAGATCGGTGATGGAGTTATCGAGGTACTTTCAACAGCTGGTAACAACAGACTTGGTGGAGATGACTTTGACCAGAAGATCACAGATTACATGCTTGCAGACTTCAAGGCAAAAGAGGGCGTAGATCTTTCTACAGATAAGATGGCTCTTCAGAGATTAAGAGAAGCGGCAGAGAAAGCTAAGAAAGAGCTTTCAAGCGCAACAACAACAAATATCAACCTTCCGTTCATCACAGCAACAGCTGAAGGACCGAAGCATTTCGATATGAATCTTACAAGAGCTAAATTCGATGAGCTGACAAGAGATCTCGTAGAAAAGACTCAGGAACCGGTAAGACGTGCACTTTCCGATGCAGGAATCACAGCTTCTGAGCTTGGACAGGTACTTCTCGTTGGTGGATCAACACGTATCCCGGCTGTTCAGGAAGAAGTTAAGAGACTGACAGGAAAAGAGCCAAGTAAGACTCTGAACCCAGATGAGTGTGTAGCACTTGGTGCTTCCGTACAGGGTGGTAAACTTGCAGGAGATGCAGGCGCAGGAGATATCCTTCTCCTTGATGTAACTCCACTGTCACTGTCTATCGAGACAATGGGTGGTGTAGCTACAAGACTGATCGAGAGAAATACAACAATCCCGACAAAGAAGAGCCAGATCTTCTCAACAGCAGCAGATAACCAGACAGCTGTAGACATCAACGTTGTACAGGGTGAGAGACAGTTCGCAAGAGACAACAAGTCCCTCGGACAGTTCAGACTTGATGGAATCCCGCCGGCTCCACGTGGAATCCCGCAGATTGAAGTTACATTCGATATCGATGCAAATGGTATCGTAAATGTATCTGCTAAGGATCTTGGAACAGGTAAAGAGCAGCATATTACAATCACAGCAGGTTCTAATATGTCTGATGACGATATCGATAAAGCTGTAAAAGAAGCAGCTGAATTCGAGGCTCAGGATAAGAAACGTAAAGAAGCAATCGATACAAGAAACGAAGCAGACGCTATGGTATTCCAGACAGAGAAGGCAATCAAAGAGGTTGGCGACAAAGTCGATGCTACAGAGAAGGCAGCTGTAGAGGCTGACGTTCAGGCACTGAAAGATATCCTTGCAAAATCTGCTCCGGAGAACACAACAGAAGAGCAGGTAGCAGAGATCAAAGCTGCGAAAGAAAAACTGATGGAGAGCGCACAGAAACTGTTCACAAAGATGTATGAGCAGGCAGGTGCTGCAGCAGGTGCACAGGCTGGTCCTACACCAGAAGCTGGTCCGGCTCCGGATGGTTTCCAGGGTGATGATGTTGTAGACGGAGACTACAAAGAAGTCTAAAATATAGAAAAGATGCCGGTAAGACAGAAGAGAAACAGGCAGCAGGGCATCAGATAAATGAAGCATGAAGAGAAATTCTACGGAGCTTTGTAGCTTCGTAGAATTTCTTGAGGTTAAGAAAGAGATACAGAAAGGTTAGTATTTGTGTTATGGCAGAGGCAAAGAGAGATTATTATGAGGTGCTCGGCGTAAGCAAAGATGCAGATGATGCTACAATCAAGAAAGCATACCGCCAGCTTGCGAAGAAGTACCATCCAGATATGAATCCAGGGGATAAAGAAGCAGAAATAAAGTTCAAAGAGGCTTCCGAAGCCTATGCCGTTCTGAGTGACGCTGACAAACGTCGTCAGTACGATCAGTTCGGCCACGCTGCATTTGATGGCGGTGCCGGCGGCGGAGCAGGTGGATTCGGCGGCGGATTTAACTTCAATGGAGCAGATTTCAGCGACATTTTCGGAGATATCTTCGGAGATATGTTCGGTGGCTCTAGAAGAGGCGGCGCAAGCAACGGTCCTATGAAAGGGGCTAATATCAGAAAGAGTATCCGCATCACATTCGAGGAAGCTGTCTTCGGATGCGAGAAAGAACTGGATCTTGTGCTGAAAGATCCTTGCGAAGACTGTCACGGCACAGGTGCAAAGCCTGGAACATCACCGGAGACATGTCCGAAGTGCGGTGGTAAAGGTCAGGTTGTATATACATCCCAGTCCTTCTTTGGAACCGTACAGAATGTACAGACGTGTCCTAACTGTGGTGGTTCCGGTAAGATCGTGAAAGAGAAATGTCCGAAATGTGCAGGTACAGGATATACATCCAGCAGAAAGAAGATCAAAGTTACAATTCCAGCAGGTATTGATAACGGACAGAGCGTACGCATCCGTGAAAAAGGAGAACCGGGAGTTAATGGCGGACCGAGAGGAGATCTCCTCGTTGAGGTTAACGTATCCAGACACCCAATCTTCCAGAGACAGGATATGCATATCTTCTCAACCGTTGCGATTTCTTTCGCAGTGGCTACACTCGGTGGTGATGTGAAGATTCCAACCGTAGACGGAGACGTTCTCTACACAGTAAAACCGGGAACAAAGACAGATACAAAAGTACGTCTGAAAGGAAAGGGAGTTCCATCTCTTAGAAATGCTCAGGTAAGAGAGATCATTATGTAACATTAGTGATCCAAACACCGGAAAGATTAAGTGCAGAGGCGAAAGAGGCTCTGAGAAAATTCGATGAGCTTAGTGGAAATTCACTTCATCAGCATGATGATCTTGCGTCCAATGCTGCGAAATCAGAGAAAAAAGGCAAGAAAAAAGGATTCATGGATAAGATGAAAGAAGCCTTTGAAGATAAAGAATAAAAAGAATGATGAGAGCGGTAGCTGCTGACTGAGAGGTTGGTGGCTGCCGCTTTTTAGCATATCTAGCGACGCAAGTCGCTAATACGCTGAAGAATATGATATGGGAATAATTGAAAAGCAGATTCAGGGAATCAAGGTTAAATAGATGATTTATAGCAAGTTTCTCTTGGTCTGGTTTTCCAAAATCTTAACATGTGTCAAATATCCAGCAAAACTCATATCCAAAAAAATCCCCCCTAGAACAGCTCCTTGTATTTACACGCGAAATCGGATATATTAGAAGATATTGGAAATGCGTTGCACGAAGTATCCGCAGGCATCGTAGTTGTGGGTTTTGTCTCCAACATCTTTACAAATATAGCAGAAAGAAGGTGAATTTCATCGTGAATCAGATCGTTTTGACAGGAATGGTGCTTTCTGTCGCACCGGTGGGCGAGTACGACCGCAGAGTTGTCATACTTACAAAAGAACAGGGGAAGATCTCAGCCTTTGCAAAGGGATCAAGAAGACCGAACAGTCCATTGGTGGGAGCGGTGAATCCATTTACTTTCGGTGAATTCACGATGTATGAAGGTCGTTCTTCCTACACAATTCAGTCTGTAAATGTATCCAATTATTTTTCGGAATTGAGAGCAGATGTGGTA
>ENA-OQCX01001130-OQCX01001130.1-human-gut-metagenome-genome-assembly--contig:-NODE-1130-length-12912-cov-2.269691_pt1 | contig 12912 bp, 13 predicted proteins | sample MGYA00242762_ERZ504587 | MGnify/ENA primary metagenome ERZ504587 (study PRJEB26092, sample SAMD00036337) | human gut metagenome | host: Homo sapiens | study: EMG produced TPA metagenomics assembly of...
AGATAATTTGTAATTTCAGAGGATTCGTAACATATTGGGTATCAATTATAACAAAAATCCTGCTTCCCATAAGAAGTGGGTGGGGAAATTATGTACCTTTATCTAAGCTTAAATGAAAGAGCCGTGTCCGATATATCTGATAACTAAAGATTTTAAAGACTAAAAAATATGACAGAAAGAAAAGTCAGAGTACGTTTTGCGCCAAGTCCAACAGGCGCATTGCATATTGGTGGTGTGCGCACTGCTTTATATAACTACTTGTTTGCTCGTCAACATGGTGGCGATTTGATATTCCGTATTGAAGATACTGACTCGAATCGTTTTGTGCCAGGTGCAGAAGAATATATTCTTGAATCGTTTAAATGGCTTGGCATTACTTTCGACGAAGGCGTAAGTTTTGGCGGAAACTATGGCCCTTATCGTCAGTCGGAACGTAGAGATATCTACAAGAAATATGTAAAGGTGCTTCTTGATAACGAAAAGGCTTACATCGCTTTCGATACTCCGGAAGAATTGGAAGCTAAGCGCAAAGAAATCCCTAACTTCCAGTACGATGCGCACACACGTTTGCAGATGCGTAACTCTTTGACTTTGTCTAAAGAAGAAGTTGACCAACTCATAGCTGACGGAAAGCAGTATGTGGTTCGTTTCAAAATTGAACCTAACGAAGATGTTCATGTAAACGACATTATCCGTGGTGACGTAGTTATCAACTCGTCTATCCTCGACGATAAGGTTTTGTATAAATCGGCCGACGAATTGCCTACTTATCATTTGGCAAATATCGTAGACGACCATCTGATGGAAGTATCGCACGTAATCCGTGGTGAAGAATGGTTGCCTTCGGCTCCGTTGCACGTATTGCTTTATCGTGCTTTCGGATGGGAAGGCACTATGCCTCAGTTCGCTCACCTTCCGCTGCTTCTCAAGCCAGACGGAAACGGTAAGTTGAGCAAGCGAGACGGTGACCGTCTGGGATTCCCTGTATTCCCATTGGAATGGCACGACCCTAAGACAGGTGAAGTGTCATCAGGTTATCGCGAATCAGGCTATCTGCCCGAAGCGGTTATCAACTTCCTCGCTCTGTTAGGATGGAATCCGGGCAACGATCAGGAAATCATGTCAATGGATGAACTGGTTAAGTTGTTCGACTTGCATCGTTGCAGCAAAGCTGGTGCTAAGTTCGATTATGAAAAAGGAAAATGGTTTAACCATGAATATATTTTACTGAAGAGCGATGAAGAAATAGCCGACCTCTTCATGCCTATTCTGAAAGAACACGGAATCGAAGCTCCGAAGGAAACAGTGGTTACTGTAGTAGGCTTGATGAAAGGCCGCGTAAGCTTCATAAAGGAACTTTGGGATACTTGTAAGTTCTTCTTTGTTGCTCCTACAGAATACGATGAAAAAACAGTTAAGAAACGCTGGAAAGAAGACTCAGTCAGCGTATGACTGAGTTGGCCGATTTGCTGGAGTCGCTTGATGATTTCTCTTTGGCTCATCAGGAAGAAGTAGTGATGAAATGGATAGAAGATCACGGCTATCATTTGGGTAACATCATGAACGCTTTCCGCCTTACACTGGTAGGTGAAGGCAAAGGACCCCACATGTTCGACATCTCGGCTGTATTAGGAAAAGAAGAGACTGTAAGACGTATGCTCGTGCATCGAGTACTTAAGTAAAAGCTTTTCTTTTTTGATTCGGCGGTAATGATTTATAATATAATTATCATGCTTTATACGAGCGCAGTACACATTGCTGCGCTCTTTAGCAAGAAAGTGGCTAAGATGGTGAAAGGCGAGAAAGAAGCCTTTTCGGTCTTGGCTCAGAAAATTGAACCGGGGGCCAAGTATTTATGGTTTCACGCTGCATCGTTGGGCGAATTTGAACAAGGTCGTCCCTTGATAGAAGAGATTCGCCGTACATATCCTGAGTATAAGATATTGCAGACCTTTTTCTCTCCTTCGGGCTACGAGGTAAGGAAGGATTATAAAGGTGCCGACATCGTATGCTATTTGCCTCTTGACACTCCGCGGAATGTGAAGCGGTTCATAGAACTTGCTCATCCTAGCAAGGCTTTTTTTATAAAGTACGAGTTTTGGAAGAACTATTTATCTGAACTGAAAAAGCAGGAAATACCCGTGTATAGCGTTTCGTCGATATTCCGTCCCGGGCAAATATTTTTCCGTTGGTACGGCCGTTTGGCAGGATATACCGATGTGCTTAAATGTTTCGAGCACTTGTTTGTGCAGAATGAGGAATCGGTGAATTTGCTGAAGGAGATTGGAATAACAGACACCACCATAGTGGGAGACACTCGTTTTGACCGAGTTCTTGATATCTGTCATAAGGCGAAGGAATTGCCTTTGGTAGAACGCTTTAAGGGAAATAACGACCACACATTCGTGGCAGGTAGTTCTTGGGCACCCGACGAGGATATATTCATTCCTTATTTTAATGCGCATCCCGAGATGAAGCTCATCATCGCTCCTCATGTGATAGACGAGGCTCATTTGAGCGAAATCATTTCAAAGCTTACCCGTCCGGTAGTGCGCTACTCTAAAGCTACGCTTGAGAATGTGCAGCATGCCGACTGTTTGATTATAGATTGCTTCGGATTGTTGTCGTCTATTTACCGTTACGGTGATGTGGCATACATTGGCGGTGGTTTTGGAGTAGGAATTCACAATACATTGGAGGCTGCTGTATACGGCATCCCAGTATTGTTTGGTCCGAACAATAAGAAGTTCCTCGAAGCTCAGGGTCTGAAAGCTTGCAAAGGAGGTTTCGAGATACAAGGAACTGACGATTTCAAGTCGCTTATGGATTCGTTCTTCACCAATTATGCGGTGCTTGATAAAGCAGGCAAGAAAGCCGGGAACTATGTAGTCGACCATGCCGGCGCATTAAAGAAAATAATGCAGGTGGTAGAACTGTAATTTTATATCGGATACTTATAGATAAGTATATAAGGAGCCAACTGATTCACGCTAAATAAATTGTGGGTTAGTTGGCTTTTGTTTGTATTAAGACCGGGCAAGGAAAGGCAACCTTCGGAGGACTTTACGGTTTGCGGCGTGAGTTCAAGAAATCGGGGGAGGCACTATCATAATGTCATGAAGAGGCCAGAGAAATTATTCGCAAAAAGTATCCCGATCCGTATCTTTGGGCGGCTTTTGTGATGTTAGATTGATAGAAAGGGTTACTTTTAGCCTCTATCTGTCCTAAAGAATAGGAGAGGGATTAAGACTATGCGTTATGAAACAAGAGTGATTATATTTGTTATATGTCTGCTGGGAACTTTGACCGCTGCAGCTCAGACTAAAAGGGCTTTGGTTATTGGCTTAGGGCGGTATATGGATAGCGATTGGGAAAAGATTAATGGCGACAAAGATGTACCTTATATGCACCTTTCTTCTGATTGTCCAACCTTGAGTTGTATTCCTTCTCAAGTTCAGTCCATGGAAGAAGGTCGCCGAGAGCACCCATCGGTTTGTCTTGTCCAACTCTTCAAGAGACGAGCGGAGCAAACCGAGGTCAAGTTGCTTGTATTTTGGAGCGTAAAACTTCATCTTGCTATGGATTTAACTATATAAAGGTACGATTTTCTAGTTAAACAAACGAAGAAATAAAGTTATATAAACTTAAATATCAAGGAGTTATAAATTATTCAGCAGACACTAATTATTATTCTAACTTTCTTCGAACACCATTAGAATATTATTTAAATACAGTGTAAAAGTATACATGCCTCTTTTCTCGTATGAAAATGAAATGTACTGTAAAATTATGGCTTATGATTATTGAATTTTTAATATGCGAATTAGAGGAATTTGACTATATTTGCACACGCAAATAATATTTTAAAAAGATTGAACAAAATGGTTTTAAAAGGATTAAAATTAGAATATAAGATAACTCTACTAAATCATTTTTAAACGCTGTTTGTTTCTCAAATTCGCTATAACATAATTTTATGTCAGAAATTTTGGAGTATTTAAAACCGGTTGTAGATAATCCGGTAGAAGATATTATAAAGCAGATAAGATATTTTGTTAATACCGGTATTCTAAGACCTGGTGATAAGCTTCCGGCTGAAAGGAAGATGGCAGAAAAGTTTCAAGTTGGTCGCTCTACTGTAAGAACGGCTATAAAACGGTTGGAATTTTATCAGGTAATAAAGACACTGCCTCAAAGCGGTTCTTTGATAACTGGAATAGAAACACAGGCTTTTGGAAGTCTTGTTAACGGGATATTGGAAATGGACAATTGTGATTTCTTTTCATTAGTTGAAATAAGGACCATACTTGAGGTTAATGCCGTACGTTTGGCGGCAATGAGGAGAATGGATAATGATTTGAAAAGAATAGAGGAAGCAATGATGGCATACGAGGAAAAAATCAGAGTCGCTAATTCTGCATTGGAGGAAGATTTCAAACTGCATCTTACACTGGCTGAGGCTTCGAAGAACACAGCACTTAAGTCTATGCTGCAAACCATTACACCGGATATAATGGTGAATTATGCTAAATATAATGTTTGTAAGACTAATTTTGAAATACCAATTAGCGAACATAGGCTTATATTTGAGCATATAAAAAACAATGATTCGGAGGCAGCTGCCCGAATAATGTCGCAACATCTCACAGGAGTAATGACATTTGCCAGATCTCAAAGCGATATAATGATATTAATAAAAATAAAAGAGGATGACGTTCATCCTCTTTTATTTTTATACTTAAGTTTGTTTATAATATTGCTCCAATGTCCGTCTTGTTGATACCTTTTGATTTTAGGGGCGATGACTTGCTCTGATTGAAATTTCCATTGTCGCTATCCTCATAAACAGGTTTGAGCGTATATATGGATTTAATCTTTACGTTATCTCCAAAAGACGAAATTTTTCCTGAATTATAGATATTTGTATTAGAAACCGTAAGGTCGTCCCAACGCATTTCGTTGAATCTGATACTTGCTCCACCTCTGCCGCTGTTGGAGAATGAGCAGTTGCGGATGTTTGCATATTGTGCTCCTATCACACGCATAGCCGAACCTTGTTCCTTGTTGTCCACATCTTCCAGAGTACAATTGCTTATATATACAAACGGTCCGCTGGTACTTTCGTCATTACCGCCTCTGTATATATTTATTGCACTTCCCAACATTCGGTAGAACACACAGTTTTCTATCATTATTTCCTCTGCATTATACTTTCCTCTGTCGTCTTTTTCGTCAGCCAGATTTATTCCTTCGGCCGACATGTCGTGGAAGTAACAGTTCTTGATTGTTATTTTAGGTGCAAATGTTGATTTCCCTGCTCTTATTGCAGCATATTTTGTCTCGTTGAAATTGTAAAATTCGCAATTGTCAAAATTTAAACTGTATGGGGTTATATTTCCTGACATTACTGTTACAGCTCCTGATGCCAGTGCTTTCTCTGTTGATTCACCATTGAATGCAAGTCCGTTCAGTGTAAGACTTCCGTTCTTGACTATTGTGAAGAATTCTGCCGGAGTTTTACCTATGAATTCAAACATTGGCTTTTCATCATCGTCGTTTCCGTTTTTGAATATAAGAGATTTGTCTATCTTCAGGGTGTTATCTATTGTATATACACCTTTTTCCAATACTATTGTGTCTCCGTTGGAAGATACAGTCAGAGCTTCTTGTAAGGTGTTCAGTCCTGGCTTGATATTTATTATTTTGCCTGAATTAGATTTCTTGTCAGGTAGTGAATAATATGAAGAACCTACGTCCTTTCTACAAAGGTGCTTTGGAAGAGAATCGGACAATAGTGTGTCATCGTTAATAAAACCTTTATGGTTTATATTCTTAGGATAATTCACTCGGTTGTTTTTGAAGGTAAATCCTGATATGTCATCCATTGCCTGAAAAACAGGCTTATCTTCTTTGTGGATGAACTGATTGTCAGCAAGCAGTATGTTCGATGGAGGGAGAGTTCTCTCAAAATCCTTACCAACACAGAAGATAATATTATCGCATTCTATAAATGTGTTGTTTTCCACGGTTACATCTTTTACATGATGATATCTATTAGGCAATGAATTAGGAACTGCATTCATAAGTCCCAGAGCCGAGAAGAAACGTCCGCCTTTAAGCCTGTAGAAGAAATTGTTTCTGATAGTATGCCCTTCGTTAACCACTCTTACTCCTCCCGTACATGGTATTCCATTACCCAGGAAAGTGTTGTTTTCTACAATGTTCCGATTGCCATGCCTTAGAGCAAGTACGCCACGACATTCTATGAATGTATTATTACGTACAATATTATCACTCGATTTTATAGATACTACTTCCACTTCACCGTTGCATTGCTCGAACACATTATTTTCTATTATAGTGTTTGACGAGAAGAATGCATGATGTGACGAGCCTACTCTCATTGTTTCTCCACCATTAGAGCCCATAATAGGTCGCTGGCCAAAATAATTGTAATCTATTCTATGATTGTTCTCTCTGTCGTATTCTTCATCAAGTGCTACGGCAAGAGTTACTTCTTGATGAAGCTTTCCTACTACAGTATTGTGGTCGAAACGGTTATTCCTACCGTACATAATAACCCAGCTTCCAGTTACGTTTCTGTTTTCAGGATTAAAATAATCTATTGTACAGTTTGTGATTCTACAATTGTGGGCTCTTTCTCCGTTATTTGAGAATGCTATTACTGGTCCTTCTGGGGAATGTCCGTTTCTGAAGTACAGACCGTTAATTTCAATGTACTTTCCTGAAAGACGAAGATTTGATTCGCCCTCTATAAAAACCTTTCCTGGTTTTTCTGCAATAATAACTACAGGTTTGTCCTTGCTTCCTTTTCCATTCAATGTCAGACGAATGTTTTTATAAGTTCCGTTTTTAATGATAATGGTGTCGCCGGCATTAGCATTAACCAGTTCTGACTGCAGAGATTCAAGTCCTGTAATATTTTTCCCGTCAAAACAGGATGCTAAAAGTAAAGTCATGATACAGACGGTGATACTTTTTATTGCTCTATACATAGATATTAAAATAAAAAATGATTATTGTTTGGCTTGTTGTTTGTTTTCAAACCGTTTTATTCAGCACAAATTAATTTTTTCTTTCTTTCCGTAAAAGAAATTCATAATATTGGATGATGCGGTCAAAGTATTTCTTATTCTTGCTTCTATGGTACCTGTACCGTTATGGGGTGAAAGAATTAAGTTTTTACACTCGAACAATTTAGGGTTTATGTTTTTCTCGTTTTCGAAAACATCAAGAGCAGCACCGGCTATCTCGCCATTATTTAGCGAATTGATAAGTGCCTCTTCGTCAATAAGAGAGCCTCTGGCTGTATTTACGATATAAGCGGAATTTTTCATTATAGAAAATTCCTTGAAACCTATAATGTGTGTATTTTCATCAGTTGAAGGTATGTGTAGTGATACTATATCTGCTTCATGAAGTAAATCTTTCAGGCTGTCTTTCCATTCTATGTTCAGGCTGTGTTCTTCATCGGAAGGCAGCCTTCTGCGGTTGTGATATATTATTTTCATTCCTAATACAGAGGCTATTTTAGCTACAGATTTTGCTATTTTCCCTATACCTACAAGTCCGAGTTTCTTTCCGCTGACAGTATTACCTAAGTTTGATGTTACGTCAATGATGTTATCAGGTGCTGATTCCCTCATTTTTCTATCGTTGAATGTGACTTTTCTGATAAGGTCAAGCATCAGTGCAATCGTGAGTTCTGCAACAGGTATGTCTGAGTTTCCGGGCGAATTAGTGACACATATATTTTTGCTTTTCGCATATTCTATATCAATGTTGTCAATTCCGACTCCGAAGTTTGCTATGATTTTAAGTTTCTTCGCTTTTTCTATAATTCCCTTACGAACCTTAAAAGCGTAAGTACATAATATGGCATCACAATCTTTAATATGCGTATCCAGCATTTCCTGGTTTATATGGCCAGATTTAGGCATTATTATATTAAACTTCTCTCTGAGTTCTTTAAGGCCTTCTTCTGGCAGACTGTGTGTTATTAATACCTTGAGCATATTTTAAATGTTTAGTGATTAAAAAAGCCGGAGAAATTAGTTGAATAACTTCTCCGGCAAGGAATCAATCATTTATCAACTCAATTAAGAGAAGAAACAACCACCATTGATATCAATATTTGTACCAGTGATATATGAAGACTGATCAGAAGAGAGGTAAATTACAAGGTCTGCCACTTCTTTAGCTTCACCTTCACGACGAAGAGCGTATGTAGCTTTCAGGCGCTCGCGGTTTTCAGGAGTGTTGAATCTGTCGTGGAATGAAGTAGCAATAGTACCAGGAGCCAAAGAGTTGACACGGATACCCTTAGGACCAAGTTCTTTAGCCATTGAACGTGTAAATGTCATAACAGCTCCTTTAGCTGTAGCATACATTGAAGCACCCGGACCACCACCGTCGCGTGCTGCCAAAGAAGAGAAGTTTACAATTGTAGAACCGGAAACCATGTAAGGAACCGCCTCGCGTGTACACAAGAATACGCTTCTCATGTTTACGTCCATAAGGAAGTCGTACCATGCTTCATCCTGTTCAGTGATAGTCTTACGGCCAACGATACCACCTACAACGTTTACTAGTGCGTGGATTTCATTACCGAATTTTTCTACTGCAGTGTCGAAAAGACGTTTTACATCGGCAGCCTTTGTCATGTCGCCTTGAATAATAATACCTTCTGAACCGGCAGCCTCAATCATTTTCAATGTTTCCTGAGCATCTTCAGGATTGTCAAAATAGTTAACTACTACTTTTGCTCCTTCCTGAGCAAATCTAACTGAAATTGCACGACCTAAGTCACGTGCTCCACCTGTTACGATGGCTAACCTTTAACCTTTAAGATTTCATAATTTACTATAAAATTTTATAAGTTTTGATAAATTAGGTTTTATTTTTATTTGTTCTATTTTTCCTACAGTTAGGAATATTGATATAATAGATAACGGAACCAATGCTCCCAATAAGGAGAACAGCAATATCCAGTTTGTAATGTATTGTGCAACAAAATTGCAATGATTGTACCTAATACGGCAGCTACACCACCAAGTCCGGCAAGACTGCCTACGGACTTACCGCAATGGAGGTCGCTTGGTATAGTCTGGATGTTGGTAATCATGAACTGGAACCCGCCAAGCACGAATGCCATGAAAATAATAGCCATTACTGACGAAGTTGATGATACAGCTGCAATAATGAAAGGTATGATTATTACACCACCCAGCACGATTGCCATTTTACGGGCATAGTCTACGGATTTGCCTTTTCTTATTAACATACCCGAGAACCAACCACCTGAAATACTACCTATCATGCACCTACATAAGGTACCCATGCGGAGAATGCAACTTCTTTGATATTCAGTTTGAAAACATCTGCAAGATATAGTGGAAGATATGTAACAAACATCCACCATATTGGGTCGAGGAAGAAGCGTCCGAGTATGACAGACCAGTTCTTCTTGTTTCCGAGCAGTTCTTCCAAGCTCTTTCCTTTTTGCTTGCTTGGGTCTATTTGGCACTCAGCTGTCCGCTGATTATATAATTCCTTTCTTCTTCTGAAATCCATGGATGTTCAGCCGGACCTTTCTTATTGAATATCATCCATGGAATGAGCCATACCAAACCAAGGCAACCTACTATTACAAATGTAGTTTTCCATCCGAAAGCGATGTAAAGCATCAATATTATGATAGGTGCTATGATTGAACCCAAAGATGCTGCCGCACCAAATAACCCTTGTGCTAATGCTCTTTCTTTTTGCGGGAACCATTCGGCGTTGCTTTTCGTCGTTCCTGGCCACGGACCGGCTTCTCCAAGTCCAAGCATCATCTGAATGCTGTCAGCGAAAAAATGCCTCTTGACAATGCTGTCAAAGCGTCGGCAGCTCCCCAAAGAAGCACAGATATGAAAAATCCCTTTCTTGTACCTATTTTATCGTACAGCTTTCCGGAAACCAACTGGCTTATACCATAAGCTATCATGAAAAATATGGTAATGGTTCCAAGCATATCCTTAGCCTGTTTTGCCGCTTCTTCTGCATGGGTGTCTGCGCTGATGAGGCCAAGGTCGTATGCTATACCTTCTTTGTTTACTACCAAAGTGTTTCCGTTTTTTTCCTTGATTGAAATGTTGGCGGCTTTGGCAGTGATTTCTTCTCCATTGGATTTTACCAGCTTGTATGTGTCGCCTTCTTTTACAGCCTGATTGATTTTCAGATTGTTGTCTATCTCATTCTCAAGGTTGTATTCGATGTTGGCTACCCACATATAGTTGAGCGTTCCTCTGTCTAAATAGTTGATGACAGTGATGAGCATTATAAGCCCAATGATAAACCATCTTAATCCTTTTATCTTCATAATGTGTGTTATTTAAGGAAATCTGCGCGCATTGGACTAAATGTGTCGATAAGTATTCCTGCTTCAAGGCATACTGCGCCATGAATGATGTCTGGCTCCATATAAATTCCGTCTCCGGCTTTAACTATTACAGTCTCATCTCCAACCCTAAATTCAAAAACTCCGCTGGCAACGTATGTTGATTGTGAATGGAAATGCTCGTGAGGAGTTCCTACTGCTCCTTTTTCAAATTTCACTTTCACTAACATCAACTGGCCGTCATAGCCTAAGATTTGTCTTTCAATCCCTTCTCCAGCTTTTTCCCATGCAGTTTCGCTTTCAAGAACGAATGATTTACTACGCGTTTTCATTGTTTTAAGTTTTAAATAAGTTAATAAATAATTTTATAGATTCCTTCCCATTTGTATTTGCCGCACTGGTGCGATACGCTTGGGGTGTTGTTTTCGTTTGACATACACACTGTTATTGTTTTATCATTCTTTAGTAAAATTTCTATTACAGTGTACTTGGCATTATCCTCTTTAATTTTTATTTCCTTAATCGAAGAATACGGGTTTATGGTATATTCTTTTTGCGGATTGTAGTCGCCATGAATTTCAATAGTAGAAACTATTGTTGTGTTTTTGGCATTATTCTGTCTTAACAATATGCTTGGTTCGTTTCTCAGATTGAAATTAGGGTCATTTGCCCCAAGTTTGTTAAGATAAATTGACAAAGTATTGTTCGACGTTACGGACAGAGTGTAGAATCTGTTTCCTTTTAGCCATGTGGTTGTTGCTGTGGCAGGAAGAGAATCTGCAATTGCTTCAACCCAGAAGAATTCATATCCATTCTTATTTCCAAGAGCTTTCCTTATCTTATCCTGCGCCGCGTACTTGTAGTTTGTATGTATAAGGTGTCCGCTATAATGCAATGGCAGGTCGTACTTATGTGTCTTGTCAGACTGTACCTTCATCAGGTCTATAACCAGCGGCTGACCTAAATACTTTTCAGAAAGAAGGAAGATGCTTCTGTGCATTTTAACTCCATCTGCAGCATTAGTTTCGATGGCACTTATTAGTTTGGTATCTGCAGTATTGTCGAATGCATACAATGCCGGTGAATATTTAGATGCTTCTTTCAGGTTGCCGTTGAAATGACTTTTTTCATCTACCACCAAAGCATTTATGTGCTATTGTCTGTTTTGGCATACTTATCATTTTCATAAAGATAGTGCCCGCCGTTCTTCTGCTCTATATTAAGGAATCGTGCAGCACCATAGTCTGTTATAATGTCATTGTTGTTGTCAAACATTATAAAACCAAGCCTGTCGAAGTGTCCGTGTCCCATACCTTGGGAAGTGTATTTCATTGCCATAGTAGTCTGGTGTTCCTCTTCTCCTGTTCTAAGCACACCAATTCCACCATTTTCACCATTTGGCCCGTCACTGATATTTAATGTGGTATGTTTAAATTGCTTCGCTTTTTCTATATCTTGAGCAACTTTATATCCCGCACCTGTAATAGTGACAGAATTCTGTTGCTTTGCAATATACAGTAATTCAGGATCTTCTGTTATGGAGTATGCAATATCCACACCCCAGATCAGTTCTGTTGTTTTCCAGTTCTTTTCCAGGGAATCGTTAAACTTGAAAAGTTCTCCATTATTATCTGTCATCTGTAAAAGAGTAGTTACTGCCTTTACAAGAACCCCGTCTTTAAGCTCGAAAATTTTTCTTTCAGGCTCATTGTTGTTGATAACCTGAGCGAATGTTATGAATGGCTGGAGTGAGTATCTCTGATAATACGGACCTTCTACAAAATAGCCGTCAGGTGAGAAAAGTTCTTCTATTTGTCTGAGAAATCCCGCTTTGCCATCTTTTTTAGGACCTAAGAGTGATTTTTCTACCATATCCTTATCGCCCATAACATACGAAATCATTCCGACAGATGCAACAGACCATGTCCCATGGTTATGAATCTTTGAGAAAGTCTTTTCATTGTCTACTGCGATGAATTTTACCATAGGCTTGAACAGGTTATTTTCTATATATTCCTTTTCTTTCTTGCTAAGATAGTCATATATACAATCGTAAGCCTGTGAAGTATAAAACAGCCATACGGACTCATTCAGACCTTGCCAAAACAACTTACCTCTATATGATGACTTTATTACCGGGTGAAGAGGTAGGGAGGGATACATCTTGGCATATTTCATCAATCCATCCTTTATATAGTCAGCATATTTCTTGTCATTGTAAAGTTGATACATCAACTGCCTCATACATATTGTATTAGTTCTTTTATGTTTGCTCATGAGTGTAACCACCACCTGCGTCTTTAGGTAAAGGAACTACCATTGGTGTTTTTACAGAAATATCTGTTCTTCTCTTAATAGCGTTAATGGTTGATGTGAACAAATTCTCATTACTTTTTGATCTGCTTATATCAGCAACATCTTTATGCGTCAATGTCAGGCAAGGATGATTTTGTGCATTGATGACTGCAAGACGGACAAGCCGAAAAGTAATGTGATTAGTATTTTCTTGT
>ENA-OQCX01001131-OQCX01001131.1-human-gut-metagenome-genome-assembly--contig:-NODE-1131-length-12907-cov-3.328247_pt1 | contig 12907 bp, 15 predicted proteins | sample MGYA00242762_ERZ504587 | MGnify/ENA primary metagenome ERZ504587 (study PRJEB26092, sample SAMD00036337) | human gut metagenome | host: Homo sapiens | study: EMG produced TPA metagenomics assembly of...
TAAACGGATCACGTATTTGAAGCATTGCTTCTGCGAGATCCATGTTGTCGTTGAGGTCTGCAAATGCACACTCTGGCTCGAATCATCCAGAACTCAGCAGCATGACGTGTGGTGTTGGAGTTCTCTGCACGGAAGGTCGGTCCGAAGGTGTAGATGTTGCGGAATGCCTGTGCATAAGTCTCGCCGTTGAGCTGTCCGCTTACAGTGAGGTTTGTCTCCTTGCCAAAGAAGTCCTTGCTGTAGTCTACAGTTCCGTCCTCGTTCAGCGGCGGGTTCTTCATATCCAGTGTGGTTACCTGGAACATCTCTCCTGCACCCTCACAGTCGCTTCCTGTGATCAGTGGTGTATGAACGTAAACAAATCCTCTCTCCTGGAAGAATTTGTGGATTGCATAAGCGCACAGGGAACGTACACGGAATACTGCCTGGAAAGTGTTTGTTCTCGGTCTTAAGTGTGTCATGGTTCTTAAGTATTCAAGAGTATGGCGTTTCTTCTGAAGCGGGTAGTCCGGTGCGGATGCGCCTTCTACCTGTACTTCCTCTGCCTGGATCTCAAACGGCTGCTTTGCTTCCGGTGTCGGAACGAGGGTTCCTTTGACGATGATGGCAGCACCTACGTTTAATTTGCTGATCTCAGCAAAGTTCTCCATGGTGTCGTGATATACGATCTGAAGTGTCTCGAAATAGGTTCCGTCATGAAGGACGATGAATCCAAATGCTTTGGAACCACGGACGCTGCGGACCCAGCCTCCTACTGTCACTTCCTGGTTCATATATTGTTCTCTGTTTTTGTAAATTTCTCTTACAGTTGTAAGCTTCATAATCTGTTTCCTCTCTGTCTTTCATTTCTCATCCAATTGATTTCTAGTATAGACTATTCGTCTGATTCCTGCAAGGAGTAAATATGAGAGATTACGGGATTTCTTATGATTCCCAGAGAAGAGTATCTGTAAGTTTATATCCGTCTGTCATATCGTAAGAACTGATGCCGTTTTCTGTAACAAGATAAAACGTATCTGAAATATAAATGCCTCTCATGGTGCGGTATTCCGTATTGGTGAGTGCATCGTCAAACAGACCGCTCTGTGTGATGTTCAGGTATGCTCCCGGAACAAAACCGTCTTCTTCGCTGTAGGAAAGAAGTCCGTAGTAATACTGTTCTTCTGTGTGGTAGTAGTCTCCTGTGCCGCTGTTCTTATACAGTCCGTAGGCAAAACCGAAGAGGTTTTTGTCCGGGGATGCCAGGATCGCGCGGTAATTGGAAAGCGCATCGCAGATGGATACATTCTTGAGAACAATGCGGTCAATCTCTTTGACATCGGAAGGATCTGTGATGTCGAACATAGAGCATTTCAGCCCTTCGATGCTGCCTGTGTCGGGATCTGTCTCCCAGCCGATACCGAGCAGCTTGTTTTCTCCGTAGAAATGGAGGTATTCGGAGAAACCGGTGATCTTGAGTTCGCCGATGATCTTCGGTTTCGTCGGGTCAGAAAGATCTGCTGAAAACAGCGGGTCTGTGTTTCTGTAGGTGACAAAGTATCCGGTATCTCCCATGAAACGGGCAGACTTGATCTCTTCGTTATCGGCAAGGTTCTCGATCTTGCCAATGGTTTCATGTCTGCATCAAGGATATAAAGTCCGTTGGTTCTGGTATATTCGCTGTAATCTTTGTTCCAGCCTGCGGTTGTTGTAACCAGGCGGAGGTTTCCGTTATATTCATCCATGGAAAAACTATTGTTGAGTTCTCCGGATACGGAACCGGTGCTTCCTTCTGTAAAAAAGCCATCCTCATAACCGATGCGGACGATCTCCGTGCGCGGTTTCGTGTCGGATGCGGTCCAGTCGGAAACAGCAGAATAGATGTTGGATTCGCTTACGTAAAAAGTCTCTGCGCCGCTGACAACTGCCATGCTGTCTGTGATCTGATCTGGATTCTCATCGGAGACGGAGGATGCTACCAGATAGTTTTTGCCGTCATAGGTGTAGTCTGTTGTTTCTTCGGCTGCCGGCAGGTAGATGTGGTCGTATGCGATGTACTCGTCATCAATCCTCGGAATGTATTTTACTTTTGCATCGACCCCGTCTGTGGTGTCCGGGGAGTAGGAAGTAAAGAGATAAAGATTCCCGCCATTTCTTCTGGAAGAAAGGTATGTGCCGTCCTGCTGGCAGGTTCCTGTCTGTTTCGGATTCTCACGGTCGGAAATGTCATAGGTGTCGATGGAGACCGTTGTCACCGGGACGCTGTAGCTGGCGCGGACGGTGTTGGTGTCGGTGTTATCTGTTTCGCTGTCTTTATCGGTGTTCTTATTAGCTTTACTGTCGCTGTTATTCTGTGCGTTGGTTTCCTGGTCGCCGCTGTCAGATGAAGAAAGGTTGATATCTCCTTTATAAGTAATATATGTCTCCTGCTGGCGGATCACCTGGAGGCTGTCGCCGTTTAAATACATTTCCATATAATCGGCATTACGGTCGCCGGAGATCTCGCTGACCAGTTTCGTGGAAGCGGCATCTACGATACGGATATCACCCCTGCTGTTCATCGCATAGATGTAGGTCCCGTCTGTCTTGACAATGTCTGCCTCGTCAACGTTTTCTTCCTGTGTATTGGTTGTTGAATGGTCGGTGGATTCCTGCGATTCATCATAGGTAAAACCGGAGTCAATATCAGACGGATACATTGCCGCGGAGGAGTCTTCCGTGGCAACAGCATCTGCGGTGCTTTCGCTTACCATATCTGTCTCTGCATCAGATGAATACAATTCAATTCCTCGTGCACCGTCTGCTGCGTTCCAGTTGTTGCTGTCGCTCTGCCATTTGTGCAGGATCTCATATAAAGATTCATAGCTCTCAGCATGTGCGAGACCTGTGATTGGAGGTGTGGCGATTTTTTCCTTACCATCAGCCTTGCTGTCCTGCTGCCCGGTGCCTGATATATCTGTTTCATCTGTTGTTTCTGTTACATTTGATGTATCCGATTTCAGGCTGCCTCATCTGCCTGTAATTCTTCCCCCTGCTCTGCGCTTTCCTGACTCTCATCTGCGCTCGCAGTTTCTTCCTGCGCAGCCTGCTTCTTCGCTTCCTCGATCTGTTTCTTCGTCTCCGGATCTTTCATGAGCCGCGGTGCCACGCCAAAACGCCGCCGCTCCCCAGCACAACGACCGCTGCCGCCGCTATCATATACTTTTTATTGATAACCGGCATCTTACGTTCCGGCTGCTCCTCCTGCACCGGCTCCCTGCGGATCGAACTTTTCCACTCCGGGATCTCCTCCTCACCAGAGTTATCCACCGGCGGTGTCGCCTGCGTACGCTGGTCTGTGGATTTCTTCTCAAACTTTGGCTGTTTCTGCTTCTTATCTTCTGGTTTGTTCAGATCATCTTTCATAAAGTCACCTCTCCTCATGATTTCTGTTACTGCTTCGCCCTGTTTCCGTTATTATAAGTTTACCCTGTGCCATTTATTTATATTAGCGCTATTGTACCATATCATTCCCGCTTATCTGTAAAATTTTTTTGTTAAAAGAATATAAACAAAAGGGACCTCAGCCTGTCACAGCCGAAGTCCCTCTCGTGGAAACTGTTATACTAGTGTTCTTATAAAGTTTCGATAAATCTCATAAATGCCTCTCTGCCTTCCGGTGTGCATTTGTAGACACCGGCATCTTCGAGAACATGGGTGAAGACGATCCCAACTTCTTTCTGAAGGATCTCATGAACGTTGTCCTTGTTGATGTTGTCATATTTCGGCAGGAATTCTGCTGCCCAGGCAGCGTGTTTCTCGATTTTTTCGTTGGAAGCAATATCCTTGCCTTCGAGAATGTATTCCTCGAGAAGTTCCAGCTCTTCTTTCAGTCTCGCCGGAAGAACTGCAAGTCCCATAACCTCGATCAGACCAATGTTTTCTTTCTTGATGTGATGATACTGAGCATGCGGATGATAAACACCAAGAGGATGCTCCTCTGTTGTGATATTGTTTCTCAGTGTCAGGTCAAGTTCATACATATCGCCGACTTTACGCGCGATCGGAGTGATCGTATTATGCGGCTCTCCATCTGTCTCTGCAAAAACAAATGCCGCTTCATCGGTGTATCCTCTCCATACTTCCAGCACATGAGTCGCAAGATCCACCAGACGGTCAGAATCTTTGTGACGGATACGAAGTACAGATAACGGCCATTTCACGATTCCAGCTTCCACATCCTCAAATCCCGGAATGGTCACATGTTTCTCGATCGGAGCTTTTGCCATGGCGAAAGTGTAATGTCCACCCTGGAAATGGTCATGGCTCAGGATAGAACCGCCAACGATCGGAAGGTCTGCATTGGAACCAAGGAAATAATGCGGGAAAAGTTTCACAAAATCAAACAGCTTGATAAACGCATTTCTCTCGATCTTCATCGGTGTATGCTGGCTGTTGAACACGATGCAGTGCTCATTGTAATATACATATGGAGAATACTGGAATCCCCACGGTGTATCGTTGATCGTGATCGGAATGATCCTGTGGTTCTGTCTTGCCGGATGGTTTACACGGCCTGCATATCCCTCATTTTCCGGGCACAGAAGGCATTTCGGATAACTGCTTGCCTTGGCATTCTTTGCTGCAGCGATCGCCTTAGGATCCTTCTCCGGCTTGGAAAGGTTGATGGTGATGTCGATATCTCCGTATGGGCTCTTAACTTTCCATTTCTGGTCTTTCTTAACACGATAGCGGCGGATATAGTTGCTGTCCTGGCTCAGTTTGTAGAAATAATCCGTTGCTTCCTGCGGGTTCTTCTCATATCTGTCCCAGAACTCCTTCTGAACCTGTGCCGGACGCGGCATCAGGCAGTTCATAAGTCTTGTATCAAAAAGATCACGGTAGACAACACTGTCCTCGATCAGACCTCTTTTGACCGCCTCATCCAGAAGCTCGTTCAAAGTTTCTTCCAAATCTACATCAGCAGCTTTTTCTTCCGGTTCCACGAATTCATCCTCATGAAAAACATCAAGAAGAAGGTTGATCGTGTAACTGCGCTCACATTCTGGTGTAAGTCCTGACTCAATTCCATACTGTACAAGTTTTGCAATACTGTTACTTAACATATGTGTTGTCCCCCTGTCATTTTGTGGTGTTTTTTAACAACTTGTTTCCATTTATTTCTGATCAAGATACGTGATAAACACATTTCCTGCACTCTGGAACAGTGCTGTACTGTCATTCATTCCATATGGCTTCACTTCTCCTGTAGACGGATCGAGCAAATAGGTATTGTACTGATCATATCCAACGATCACAACACTGGAATCTGCACCGGTCTTGGCGATCACGGCACGCTGTGCACTGACCTCGTAAAGCACATTTTCCAGAGAGCATCCACTGAGATTGACAACCTTTGCACTGTCACCCAGACCATTCTGAAGATTCTGAACATCCAGAGAAGCTGTCCGGATGATTTCCGGAATGTCCGTAGTATTCAGGGTAAGCTGTGTCTTCATATTTCCACGCTCCCATACATACTGCTGTGCACGGTTCAAAACAACTCCTGTCTGTTTGTCAGCACGCTGGACTGCTTTTGCCGGATCTGTCCAGACACTGTCCAGACCGCCTCTGGCATATACATAATAAACTTCCTCTGTGGAACTCTTGTCCACCTGGATATCTACAGTCTTCTCACCGACGCTGCTCACCTTCGCATAAAGAACCAGCGGCTCCTCTGCTGACGGTGAATCATCAAACGTAAGCCGGACGATCACACCCTGCGGGTTGAGTTTGTCTGCTCCGCACTTGTCAGATCCGTTGAAGTCGTGTTGTTGTTCATGATATTGTCTTTTTTGACAGCTTTGTAAATATCGCCGTTTTTCTGCAAAAGATTAAATTCCATCAGCGTCGATCCAACCGTCACACCTGCCACATACAGTCCATCCTGGTGATACTCCTTCTTTACCGTGCCGTCAAAGCCTTCGATACGGAAAGTCGAAATCCCATCTATATCGTAGCCGTTCGCATTCGGCAGTGTATCTCCATCCAGAACGATTCCATAAATGATATCCTCATTCATAAAACCAAGAAGAACCAGTTTCTGTGCTGTCTCCGGAGCGATCATCCGGGTTTCCATGGTATCAAAATCAATCATTTCGATCTGGCCTGCCTGATCCCCGCTCTTAATCTTCCATGCTGCATGTGCATTTGTTGCAGAAACTCCGAAGTCATCACTGTCAATGTGATCACCCAGAACTTCATAGGTATTTTCATTAATATTAATGCTATAGAGATTTCCTGAAATCAGAAGGAATAACTGGTTATTCTGGTTTACATAAGATAATGTTCCAAGATCTTCTTTCAGGAATTCATAAGACTCCGTACACGGAATAAATACCTGCTCTTCAATCACACTCTTGTCGTTGTTGTAGTGGTAAATTCCGACACCGCTGTAGCCTCATGCGCTCCGCGGTTCATATATCCATAAACCATGAAATCAACATCGCCGTTGTCCGCGACATCCAGAATCGTGATATCATGCTCTACCCGCGCGTCACGAAAATCACTGTTTTCATTCTTGCGGAAGGTAAAAATCTCCACAAACTTACCGGTATCCGGTGCGTAGCTCCACAGATCTCCATTCTGCGTAAATGCAGTCACACTTCCCTCTTCGTTCGTCATGTAATCCACATTTTTGCTCCGAACTCCCAGAATAAGCCCACTGTTACTGATCACAGAACGCGACGGGGCAAAAACCTGCGTTGCAGAACGCTCAAAATCCAGAAGGCGGATTCTTGTCTCGTCATATCGCATTCTGTAAAAATCTGTTACAAGATAATATTCGGCGTTTCCATTTTCATCCGGTGCCGTGATCTCATATTCAACAGAAATACTGGCTGTTGTTTCATTGATATCCTTGATGATCGGAATTCCCGCCTTGGATAACTGCGGATTCAGATTTCCCCAGATGATATCAGCAAGCGGTGAATTGATATTCAGCCCGGCAAAATTCCTCGAAGAAGCACTGTCTGACGTTTCCATATAAGCTGCCAGATTATCTGCCTGGTCTTTATCGAGGCTCATCTGTACGAAGTCACTCGCAAATTTCGCATACTGCTCGGTATACGTTGCAGATCTGGAAACTACCCTTGTATAGTAATAGACATCACCATGATTCGTCGAAAGCGTGATCTGAAAAGAATATTCCTGATTCATCAGAAGCCCGGAAGAAATCTCGATCTCTGTCCTTAAATATCCATCAGAACCTGTCTCCAGGTTCTTGATCGTGCGGTTTTCCATGACCTTGCTTCCATCAGAAGTCCGGATCTCGTAAGAAAGATTTCTGACTTTCGCATCATATGGATTTACTGCAAGTGTTAATTTCTTTGTCGTATCCAGAGGTGTTACGCTGTCCCTGACAAAATCCGTCTCCATAGGCTGTTTATATCCGTACATGCGGTTCGTGAGTGTATCTCCGAACTGCACCATTACCTCCGGTAAGGTGGAATCATTCATATCTGAACGGTCATCGGTTGTCTCACTGTTCATAAGAAATGAGGTTCCTGCCACTCCAAGCACAAACACAACAAGAAGGATCAAAAACCGTTTGAGAAAATTTTTCATGGTTTTTGTGCTCCCTTCTCTGTCTGGATGCCCTGCGGATAGAGAAGTTTCTCAAGTATGAGATCTGCGTGAAGTGCCTCTGTCATCTCTGCAAGGCTGTCTGTGGACTGTTTCTTACCGGTCTTGACCGCACGGATCAGAAGATTCTTCGGCGTGTGCTCCATATCGATGAACTCAAGGATCTGTGTACGGTACCCCTTCGATTCAAGAAGTTCCGCGCGGATTCCGTCTGTCAGGAGCGCGGACATTCGTTCTTTGAGGATTCCATATTTGAGAACCGGTTTGAGAAGTTCGTTCTGGATCTTGTCGTTCAGCTCATGCTGGCAGCACGGCACGGAAGGATGACCTCTGCCCCCCACTCAACCGCCTTGGCAAGTGCATAATCGGTTGCCTTGTCACAGGCATGAAGTGTCACGACCATATCCACCTTCGTAACGCCGTCATAATCTGCGATGTCCCCCTGCAGGAAATGCAGTTTCTCATAACCATATTTCTGTGCGAGTCCGCTGCATTTCTTAATTACATCTGTCTTGAGATCCAGACCGATGATGTTTGACATCATAACCCTTAAGTTCTCTCAGATAATAATACATGGCAAAAGTAAGATACGACTTACCGCAGTCAAAATCCAGAATCGTGATCTCCCGCTCTCTGGAAAGTGCCGGAAGGATATCCTCGATAAATTCCAGAAAACGGTTGATCTGTTTAAATTTGTCATAAGAGTGCTGGTGGACTTTGCCCTGCGCATTCATTACGCCGAGATCCACCAGAAATGGGACTGGTATTCCTTCTTTGAGGATATACTGCTTTACCCTGTTGTGTGCCATGATCTTCACCGGTTCCAGTGCCGGATGCTGTTTTACTTTCATGGTCTGTTTACCCTTCTTGCTGACAAGAACGGAAGCATCTTTGCGCTGTCCCTGTATCTGAAGCTGGGAAAAACCGTCTTCGAGGCAGTCTGTAATGTAGCAGTCACTTCCTCATGTGTGTAGTTCTTGTGGATGGCTTTCTGACCGACTGTCGCAGTTGCCTGATAACAGACAGTTCCTTTGATCTCCACAGGACGTATACGCACTTTGGACGGGACATCGGCATCTTTTTTGCGCTGTCCGCTCAAGACCGCCAGCATCATTTCCTGGTCAAACTGTTCCTCCAAAAATTCCTGTAATGTTTTCATATTTTACTGTAAATTCTTTCTATCTATATAAACCATAGTTCCTGCGTCTTCTGCATCGTCTGCGGGAGATTTCCTGGCAGAGAAGGACCTGGATGAGATCATCCATAAGGCTGTCTGGTACACCCTGGCTGCCGTTTCACCTTCTACCTGCGTGCGGATCTGCCTGCACAGCTGATGCAGCATAAATTTATCCGGATATTCGTCATAAAGTCTGCTTCCTTCGTAATCCAGAAGCTGGCATTCTTCCTCCACTTTTTCCTGGATCCTGCCTGCTGCCTCGGGATAATAGGATTTCATCAGCGCAAACTCCTGCTCCTGTATCCGTTCCCCGTCATAAAGAGCGGGATTGGCATATGCTACATAGAATGGAAAAAATCTGTCGTAGTACATAAGTTTCTCCTGTTTTTCCCACTATCTATAATAGTCTATGCACTTAGGTCTGTAGTGTGCGTTTTCAGCCAGAAATCAGGCGATTTCAACCGTTACTGTTCACGGCTGCTGTGAGCAGTAACAATCAGCCCTGGATCTGATTCAGGATGCGAAGTGTCATCTTGACACAGTGTTCTACTGCCATTGCCTCAAAGTCGGGTAATCTACTTCTGCGCTTCCGTCTGCTTTGTCAGAGATCGCGCGGACTACGAGGAACGGAACATTGTTGAGGTAAGCAGCCTGTGCGATCGCTGCGCCTCCATCTCTACTGCATAAGCATCGAACTGTTTCACAATCTCGTCCTTGACTCCCTGATCTGCCACGAACTGATCTCCGGATGCGATACGTCCCTCAAAAACTTCGATATCCGGGTTCACATCTCTGCATGCCTGTACGGCAAGTTTACGCAGAGCCTCATCACTCTTGAAGGAAAAAGTCTCCATCTGCGGGATCTGTCCCACCGGATATCCAAATGCAACTGCGTTCATGTCGTGATGTACAAGGTCTGTGGAGATCACAAGGTCTCCGATGTTGATATCAGCATTCAGGCTTCCTGCGATACCGGTGTTGATGACAACTTCTGCGTCAAAATCGTCGATCAGGATCTGTGTGCAGACTGCCGCATTTACCTTGCCGATCCCGGAGCGGACTACGACTACGTTCTTACCCTCAAGAGTTCCTGCATAAAATTCCATGGAGGCTTTGCGTGTGATCTCTACGTTCTCCATACGTGCTTTCAGTTTCTCTACTTCTACTTCCATTGCGCCGATGATACCAATACATCTCATAATAGTTATTCTCCTCTGTGTGTATGTTTTATCTGTAAAAAATTTCTTTATATTTTATCAAACCAGTAGCTGCCCATTCTCTATGGCAGTTTTTTATTATATCACTGGCTATTCTGCTTTCAGTAAACATTTCGTTACTGTTTTTTCATTATAACAAAACTTCAGATTATATGGAAACTTTTTTTTGCTTTCTGTTATAATATTAATTCGGCAGGGAATTCTGCCGTAAATGTTGAATTCAAAGGAGGATTTTACTATGGTATACAAGACATCTGGTGTCTGTTCCAGCGCCATTTCATTTGATATTGACGATGCAGGAAAGGTTCACGACGTGAAATTCCAGGGCGGCTGCTCCGGAAATACACAGGGTGTTGCCAAACTCATCGAGGGAATGGATGCCAAGGAAGCGATCAGCAGACTGGAAGGAATCCGTTGTGGTTTCAGACCGACTTCCTGCCCGGATCAGCTTTCCAAAGCATTAAAACAGGCATTAGGAGAGGCATAAAAGCCTCTCCCTTTTGCATTGCATATCGAGGAGGTGCCAGTGACACCTCCGCTGATTTATTATGTTTATAAAATTGTTCTGTGTATCAGATATCATCTCTGTCCCATTTATCACACAGCGACTGGATATCTCTCGCAAAGCGGTCGAGGTCTTTGTTCGGAATGCCCTCGCTCTTGCGGATAACGGACATAAGGCGCTGTCCCATGGCAACCAGTTTCTGGAATGCTCTTGCGGCTTTGCTTGCCTTCGGGGAAGCGGAAGCCTTAGTGATGCGGATACCTGTGCCTCATAGATGCAGTTGTTTGCCTTGAGGTCGTAGATCGTACCGCTGAACGGAGCCATGGAGTCCAGTCCCATCTCATCATGCAGACGGCGGGCAAAAATCTCTGTCACTTCGTCATCGCCGTGTGTTACAAATACTTTCTTCGGCTTATCGCCAAAAGCTTTGATCCAGTCTATCAGACCGTTGACATCGGCATGACCGCTGATTCCCGGCATCTGGCGGATCTCTGCGCCTACATGGACAGTCTCACCAAAAAGCTTCACGTCCTCGGCACCCTCGAGCAGTGCTCTTCCCAGCGTTCCGATCGCCTGATATCCTACAAAAAGTATCGTATTTCTTGGATCCCATAAGTTATGTTTCAGGTGATGCTTGATTCGTCCTGCATCGCACATACCGCTCGCAGAATGATCACCTTGCAGTCCTCATCATAGTTGATGGCTCTGGAGTCATCGCTTGTGATGGATGTACGGAGTCCCGGGAACATCAAAGTTGATTCCCTTCTGGACCAGTGCGATCGCTTCTTCATCGAAGCAGTCATACTGATGTTCATTAAAGATCGTCGTCGCCTCATTTGCCAGCGGGCTGTCGACATAGACCTTGAAGTTGCCATGTCCTGTGACACGGTTTTCTTCCTTGATCTGCCGGATAAAGTACAGCATTTCCTGTGTACGGCCGACCGCAAAAGACGGATGATAACGCTTCCGCCTCTGTCAAACGTATGCTGGATCACTTCTGAAAGGATGGCAACATAGTCCGGACGTTCCCCATGGCTTCTGTCACCGTAAGTGGATTCCATGACAACATAATCTGCATCGTGGAGGTAAGTCGGGTCCTTGATTAACGGCTGATGAAGGTTTCCGATATCTCCTGAGAAGACGATCTTCTCTTCCTCTCCGTCCTCCTGGATGGTCAGCTCAATGCTTGCTGATCCGAGAAGGTGTCCTGCATCTACAAACCGAACGGAAATCCCTGGTGCCGGGGTAATTGTTTTTTCGTATGGGCATGGTACAAAATTCTGTATTACACCCATGGCATCTTCCATCGTGTAGGCAGGTACAAATTCCGGTTTACCCTGACGGCGTCCCTTACGGTTACGCCATTCTGCCTCGAACATCTGAATATGCGCACTGTCACGGAGCATGATATCACAGAGGTGACAGGTTGCCTGAGTCGCATAGATCGGACCCATAAAGCCCTTCGCATAGATAGCGGGCAGGTTTCCGGAATGGTCCATATGCGCATGTGTCAAAAGAACGAAATCCAGGTCTCCCGGATTAACTGGGATTTCCTGATTCTGATAATAATCCGGTCCCTGTTCCATACCGCAGTCTACCAGAAACTTCTTACCTGCTGCTTCCAGATAATAACAACTACCAGTTACTTCGTGCGTCGCCCCAATAAAGGTAATCTTCATGTGCGAACCCCCTTTTTCTGACAATTATTCCAATACATTCTAGTTGTAATTATTATACACGATATAGCAAGTTTTTAACAGTCTTTAGATACAAAAACGGATGAAATTTTTATAAATTTCACCCCGCTTCTGTGTATGTTGTTTGTATGTATGTTGTATGATGTTGTTTTTGCCGATCCGGAATATTTCTCCGTGTAATCGGCAGCCGCAAACACTTCGCGTCAGCCGGAAGGTAATGGATGTTTACACTTTTTTCGTTACGTTCGTATGCTGACATCCCGCTGACCGCACCCGTGCTTCGCTATTCAGTTGTTGATTTTATTGCAAATATTTCTCTTTTTCTGCTGGTCGGTAGAAATTATTTCACCATGATACCACTTGTTAAAGTGGAGGTGGATTCTTTCAGGCCTCCGTTACTTGCAGCATGGTAGCCGCGGACACGGTAGTAGGTGCCGCTTGGAACTGCAACCTGCAAGCCTTTACTCAGACTCGTCACATTATTGGCTGTATACTCCCAATATTTATAGGTTCCATAACTTCCATTCACTTTACGTTCAAGATATATTGAGAGATATACCTTGCTACAACTCTTATGGCATTGGGTCAATCCATATATGCCGATTTCATTACTGGATAATCTTTGAATCTTCATATTACCAAAATTCAAAATTTGTTCCACGAAGCAAACTATAACTGGTATCCTCAGCAAAATCTTCCGTTGTTTCCT
>ENA-OQCX01001132-OQCX01001132.1-human-gut-metagenome-genome-assembly--contig:-NODE-1132-length-12906-cov-3.855701_pt1 | contig 12906 bp, 23 predicted proteins | sample MGYA00242762_ERZ504587 | MGnify/ENA primary metagenome ERZ504587 (study PRJEB26092, sample SAMD00036337) | human gut metagenome | host: Homo sapiens | study: EMG produced TPA metagenomics assembly of...
TGCAACCCCGCCTGGGTGGCGGCAGACCTGCTGAGCCAGGCCGAGCACGACCAAGCTGGCCAGCCTGTTCTTGTCACCGACAGCCCGGTGCTGGCCAGGGCCGTGCAGGCAGAGCTGGAGGTGCAGATCCCCCAGCTGCCCCGTGCCGCCATTGCCCGCGCCAGCGTGGACGACAACGGGAAGATCATCGTCTGCACCGACCTGCACAAGGCCATTGAGGCCTGCAACATCATTGCGCCGGAGCATCTGGAGGTCTGCGTGGAGGACCCCTTCGGGGTACTGAACGAGATCAAAAACGCGGGCAGCATCTTCCTGGGCCGCAATGTGCCGGAGGCCCTGGGCGATTACTTTGCAGGCCCCAACCACACCCTGCCCACCAGCGGCACGGCCCGCTTCTCTAGCCCGCTGGGTGTGGACGACTTTGTGAAGAAGTCCAGCTTCCTCTACTACACCCGCGAGGCGCTGGGCGAGGTGGCACCCCGCATTGCCGATTTTGCCGAGCGCGAGGGCCTGCACGCCCATGCAAAGAGTGTGACGATAAGATATGAAGAGGACTAAAGGCGGCTCGCCCTCTCCGTCATTGCTTTGCAATGCCACCTCTCCCAAAGGGAGAGGCTTTGGCAATTTCCCGCAAGGTTACGGAAAACCGCCAGAGGCTCCCCCTTTGGGGGAGCTGGCGCGAAGCGCCTGAGAGGGTGAGGACGCTGACAGTGAGGAAATTGCTATGAGTAAATATCTCTCTCCGAAACTTGAAACAGTTACCCCCTACACCCCGGGGGAGCAGCCGCAGGACCAGCAATATATCAAGCTGAACACCAACGAAAGCCCCTATCTGCCCAGCCCGGCAGTGGTGGCGGCGGTGAGCGAGCATGAGGTGGAAAAGCTCCGTCTCTACTCCGACCCCGCCTGCACCGACCTGCTGAAAACGGCGGCGGCGCACTTTGGCCTGCAGCCGGATCAGATCATGCCCGGCAACGGCAGTGACGAGAACCTCTTCTTCGCCCTGCGGGCCTTCTGCGATGAGACCCACCCGCTGGCCTATGCGACATCACCTATGGCTGTTACAGCGTCTGGTGCGGCTGATGCACATCCCCAGCCATATCATCCCGCTGAAGGAGGATTTCACCCTTGACCCCGCCGATTACTACGGTCTGAATGAGACCATCGTCATCGCAAACCCCAACGCCCCCACCGGCTTGGCCCTGCCCCGCAGTGCCATCGAGGGCATCCTGAAAGCGAACCCTGACAATGTGGTCATTGTGGATGAGGCCTATGTGGACTTTGGCGGCGAGAGCTGCGTGCCGCTCATTGACCGGTATGACAACCTGCTGGTGGTGCAGACCTTCTCGAAATCCCGCCAGCTGGCCGGAGCGCGGCTGGGCCTTGCATGGGCAGCGCCGGCCTCATCGCAGATCTGAACCGGGTCAAGTTCAGCCTGAACCCCTACAACATCAACCGCCTGACGTTGAAAGCCGGGCAGGCCGCGCTGGAAGATACCGTTTATTTTGAAAAGACCCGTGCCGCCATCGTGGACACCCGCACATGGACAAAAGAGCAGCTGGAAGCCCGGGGCTTTGCGGTGCTGGACAGCCGCTCCAACTTCCTGTTTGCCTCTACCCAAAAGAAAAACGGCGGCGAATTGTACCAGAAGTTGAAGGAAAAGGGCGTTCTGGTGCGCCACTTTGATGCCCCGCGCATTGAAAACTGGCTGCGCATCACGATCGGCACGCCAGAGCAGATGCAGATCTTCCTGAACACCCTTGACAAAATAATGGAGGAATGACCCATGCGGGAAGTGACACTGGAACGCAACACCAACGAGACCCAGATCGAGCTGACCCTGAATCTGGACGGTGCGGGACGCTATGAGGTGGACACTGGCTGTGGGTTCCTGAACCACATGCTGGAGCTGTTTGCCCGCCATGGCCGGTTTGACCTGGTGCTCACCTGCCACGGGGATGTGGAGGTGGATTACCACCACACGGCTGAGGATATCGGCATTGCACTGGGGCAGGCCTTTGCCCGGGCGCTGGGCGAGATGCGGGGCATCCAGCGGTATGGCAGCTTCTACCTGCCATGGATGAGGCGCTGGTGCTCTGCGCGGTAGACCTTTCGGGCCGGTGCACCCTGAACTGGGATGTCCACTGCAAGACCGAAAAGGTGGGCGATTTCGATGTGGAATGCGCCTCGGAGTTCTGGCTGGGCTTTGCCCGCAATGTGCCCGCTACGCTCCACTTTGTACAATTTGCAGGGGAAAATACCCACCACATTCTCGAAGCCTGCTTCAAGGGGGCAGGCCGCGCGCTGGCTGCGGCAGTCGCCATTGATGCCGCCCACCGGGACGAGATCCCCTCCACGAAAGGACTGCTGGTATGATCGCGATCATCGATTACGGCGTGGGCAACCTGTTCAGCCTGCGCTCCAGCCTGACGCATCTGGGCTGGAGGCCGTTGTGACCGCCGATGCACAGACCATCCGCAAGGCCGACCGGCTCATTCTGCCGGGGGTGGGTGCCTTTGGCGATGCCATGGACAAGCTCTCGGCTACCGGTCTGGTGCCGGTCATCCGGGAGCAGGCGGCGCAAAAGCCCTGCTGGGCATCTGCCTGGGAATGCAGCTGCTCTTTGAAAAAAGCTATGAGTACGGCGAGCATGAGGCCTGGGCTTTGTCAAAGGCGAGGTCTGCCCGCTGGAGCCTGACCTGAAAGACAAAACCCTCAAGGTGCCGCAGATCGGCTGGAATGCCCTGCACATCGTACGGGATGACCCGCTTTTCCGATACATCCGTGAGGGCGAGTATGTCTATTACGTCCACAGCTACTACGGCAAAAATTGTACCGAGAGTACACTTGCTGTCAGCGATTACTCCATCCCCGTGACCGGCGTGGTCAGGGCGGGCAGGGTGTACGGCACCCAGTTCCACCCCGAAAAGAGCGGGGAGACGGGGCTGCGGATCTTGAAGGCGTTTGCAGAATTGTAAACTGGCTCGCCCTCTCAGTCAAGGCCTGACGGCTTTGCGAAGCAAAGACGGAGAGGGTAAGGCCGCTAAAGGAGAAACTATGAATCTATTCCCAGCCATTGACCTGCGGGACGGCAAAGTTGTCCGCCTGACGCAGGGAGATTACGACCGTATGACCGTTTACGGGGAGGACCCCTGTGCACAGGCCCGGCAGTTTGTGGAGGCCGGGGCCAGGTACCTCCACGTTGTGGATCTGGACGGTGCAAAGGACGGCACCCTTTCCAACTATAGATCCATTGCCGCGCTGGCAAAGCAGGGCGGCTTGTACATTGAGGTGGGCGGCGGCATCCGCACGGAGGAGCGCATTGAAAAATACCTTTCTCTGGGCGTGGATCGCTGCATCCTGGGCAGTGTGGCCGTGACGGATTTTGATTTCACGGCCCGGATGCTGAAACGCTACGGCGAACGGATCGCCGTGGGAGTGGATGCCAAAGATGGATTTGTTGCCATCCACGGGTGGAAGGAGGTCAGCGCCGAAAAGGGCGTGGACTTCTGCAGGCGGCTGGCAGATGCCGGATGCACGGCCATCATCTACACCGACATTGCCTGTGATGGTGCCATGCAGGGCACGAATCTGGCGCTGTACCGCCAGCTGGCGGCAGAGGTGCCGGGCGTGGCCTTCACGGCCAGCGGCGGCATCTCGTCGGAGGCCGAGCTGCTGGAACTGAAAAAGATGGGCACCGCTGCCGCGATCCTGGGCAAGAGCTGTATACCGGGGCGCTGGATCTGAAACGTTGTGTAGAACTGGTGCGGAATTAAACGGAGGGGAACGAAAATGATCACAAAACGCATCATTCCCTGTCTGGATGTCCGGAATGGCCGGGTGGTCAAGGGCACGAATTTTGAGGGCATCCGGGACGTGGCCGACCCGGTGGAGATGGCCCGGATGTACAACGCTGCCGGTGCCGATGAGCTGGTGTTCTACGATATCACCGCCAGCTTTGAGGGCCGCGCTCTGTTCACCGATATTCTGACCCGGGTGGCAAGCGAGATCTTCATCCCGCTGACCGTAGGCGGCGGCATCAACACGCTGGAGGATTTTGACCGGGTGCTGAAATGCGGCGCCGATAAGGTCAGCGTCAACTCGGGCGCTCTGCGGGGCCCCGGCCTCATCCCGGCGGCGGCCCAGAAATACGGCGATCAGTGCGTGGTGCTCTCGGCGGACGTGAAGCGGGTGAACGGCCAGTTCCGGGTGTTCGCCAAGGGTGGGCGCGAGGATACCGGCCGGGACGCGCTGGACTGGATCAGCTGGTGCGTGGCGCATGGCGCGGGGGAAATCTGCCTGAACAGCATTGACACCGATGGTGTCCGCACCGGCTTCGATCTCGAGATGCTGGACGCGGTCGCTGCCCGGGTGAACGTACCTATCATCGCCAGCGGCGGCGCGGGCAAAAAGGAAGATTTCCTTGAGCTGTTTCACCACAAGGGCATCGACGCTGCCTTGCGGCGGGCATTTTCCACCAGAAACTGCTGACCATCCACGACCTGAAAACCTATCTGAATGAAAATGGTGTCGAAATGCGGCTGTAAGCTCTTGCGTTTCGGGCAACTTTAGGATAAACTGTAAGTATCCCCTTTGGGGAGGGAGTATTGACCATGGAACTGAAATTTGATGAAAAGGGCCTCATTCCTGCCATCGTGCAGGATCACTACACCAAAGAGGTGCTCACCCTTGCCTACATGAACGCCGAGACGCTGGCACTGACCATTGCCGAGGGGCGTACGGTGTTCTGGAGCCGGAGCCGTCAGGAGATCTGGCGCAAGGGCGATACCAGCGGCAATGTCCAGCATGTGGTGTCCATCACTGCAGACTGCGACAAGGACGCACTGGTGTGGAGGTGGTCAAGGATGGCCCTGCCTGCCATACCGGTGCCGAGAGCTGCTTCTTCAACGAAGTGTATGTCTCGCCGGAGCTCAAGCAGTTCAGCTGGCAGGGGCTTTACGAACTCATCCAGGGCCGCAGGGATCATCCCCAGGAAGGCAGCTACACCACCTACCTGTTCGAGAAGGGCAAGGAGAAGATCCTGAAAAAGGTGGGCGAGGAGTGCACCGAGGTCATCATTGCGGGAGAAAAAGAGGACAAGGCCGAGACCATCTATGAGATCAGCGACCTGGCATACCATGTGCTGGTGCTGATGGTGCAGGCGGGCATCACGGTGGAAGAGATCACCCGTGAGCTGGAAAAACGACACGTCATTGACCACAAGGTCAAACAGGAAAGGATGCAGTGATTTAGTTATGGCAGATTATAAGAAGTCCAGTGTTCATTGCCACTCGACGATGTGCGATGGCAGAAATACCTTGCAGGAAATGGCCAGTGCCGCCTGTGCACAGGGCCTGACGACCCTGGCTTCTCCGGCCATAGCTATACTCAGCGGGACCGTGAGTACTGCATGAGCCCAGCCGCACCGCCCAGTACAAGGCCACCATTGCAAAGCTCAAGGCAGAGTATAAGGGTAAGGTGGACATCCTCTGCGGCATCGAGTGGGACAGCCTGAGCGAGGACAAGCCCGAGAACTACGATTACTGGATCGGTGCGGCCCATCACCTGTACGGCAAGAACACCGGCAAGTACTACGAGATCGACTTCCGCCCGCAGGATCTGCACGACTGCATCTTTGATGATTTCGACGGTGACCCGCTGGCCGCGGTGGAGGCCTACTTTGCAGAGGTGGAGAAGGTTGCCGCCAAGGGACCGGACATTCTGGCTCACATCGACCTCATCAAGAAGCTGAACGGCGAGGGTGAGTTCTTTGATGAAGAGGCTCCCCGCTACCGGGCCGCTGCCCTCAAAGCCTTGAGCGCAGCCAAAGAGCACAACTGCCTGCTGGAAGTGAACACCGGCGGCGTTTACCGCGGCTACCGCAAGGACTTCTACCCCAGTGCATGGATGCTGGAGGAGTGGAACAAGATGGGCGGCAAGGTCATCATCACCTCCGACTCCCACGATGTTTCCAGCCTGACCTTCGGCTTTGAGGAAGCCGCCGCCGCCATCAAGGCAGCTGGTTTCACCAGCGTGGAGGTGTTGACCGGCCACGGCTTTGAGACCCAGGAGCTGTAAAAGAAAAATAAAGCACAACCCTCTCCGTTTTTGCTGTGCAATGCCGGGGAGGGTTGTTTTCCGTAAACTGTGAGGAACCTTATGACCCAAACTGCGAAAAAATCCCCCTTCAGCATGAATGTGGACCTGATGCACGGGCCCATTTTCAAAAACCTGCTGCTGTTCATGCTGCCCATCTTCATCTCCAGCCTGTTCCAGCAGCTCTATAACACCGTGGACACCATGATCGTGGGCAATGTGCTGGGCGATACCGCCCTTGCCGCCATTGGCTCCTGCGGCTCGATCTACGAGCTTCTGGTCGGTTTTGGCCTCGGTATCGGCAACGGCCTTGCAATCGTTGCAGCGCGCTCCTACGGGGCGCAGGATCACGATCTGCTCAAAAAGACCGTGGCAGGTTCACTGGTCATCGGTCTGGTGGCTTCCCTCTGCATTACGCTGGCAGGTGTGTTGGGCCTGCACCCGCTGCTCCTCATGCTGGACACCCCGGCGGAGATCCTGGACGATGCGTACCGCTACATTTTGACCATCGACCTGGGCGTGCTGGTCATGTTCGCCTATAACCTCTGCGCGGGCCTGCTGCGCGCCATTGGCAACAGCGTGATGCCGCTGGTGTTCCTGCTCATCTCCTCGGGCCTGAATGTGGTGCTGGATCTCCTGTTCATCGCAAGGCTGGGCATGGGGGTGCAGGGAGCGGCTGTGGCAACGGTCATCTCGCAGGGCGTTTCGGTGGTGCTCTGCATCCTGTACATCTTCCTCAGAGTGAAGATCCTGCTTCCGGAAAACAGCATTTCAGGGTGGGCAGCCACCTTTACTGGGAGCTGTTCAGCAGAGCATCTCCATGGGCCTGATGAGCAGCATCGTCTCGGCGGGCTCGGTGGTGCTGCAGTACGGCATCAATGGGCTGGGCACGCTGGTCATTGCCGGTCACACCGCCGCCCGGAAGCTGTTCTCCTTTACCACCATGCCGGTCATGGCCATGGCATCGGCATGCTCCACGTTTGTTTCCCAGAACTGCGGCGCAAACCAGCCGGAGCGTGTCCGCAAGGGCATGAAGGAGATCGCCCTGTACAGCGTGGCGGTGGCCGTGCTGGCGATCCTTCTGATGCAGCTGGGCGCGGAGTGGATGGTGCGGCTCATCTCCGGCTCCAGCGAGTCTGTGGTGCTGGAAAACGGCGCACGGTATCTGCTCTGGAACGCGCCCTTCTACTCGGTGCTGGGTGTCCTGCTGGCCACCCGCTACGCCCTGCAGAGCCTGGGGCAGAAGGTCCTGCCCCTCTTCTCCAGCGTCATTGAGCTGGTGGGCAAGGTGGTGTTCGTGCTCTTCTTCATCCCGAAGTTTGCCTATAACGCCGTCATCCTCTGTGAGCCCATCATCTGGTGCTTTATGGCGGCATACCTTGTGCTGGTCTACCTGCACGACCCGTTTGTGTTCCCGAAAAAAGTAGAATAAGAAAAAGACCCGGCTGCCGATGACAGCCGGGTCTTTGTGTCTGCAGGAAGTGGATGAAACGGATCGGGCAAGGGGGCTTACAGCGCCGAATAGCCGAAGCTGTTGACCAGTGCATCGATATGCTGGCCTGCCTTGCACATGGGGCACTCGCGGGAATCGAAGCTGGCGTAATCGGGCAGGTTGGAGGGGTCAAAAATAGAGGTGACCGGGATGCCCAGGCACTCGGTGGCGGTGGCGAAGATGGCGCTCAGGCCTGCCACAGTGCCGCCGTAGTAGTTGATCGCCTCGATCGCAGCCTGCACGGTATAGCCGGTGGTGATGGAAGCAGCCAGGATCAGCACATGCTTGCCCTTGACCATGGGGGCCAGATTGTCGCGCAGGATGATCTGGCTGCCGGTGGTGTACTCCGGGGTGATGACATAGATGGTCTGGTGGGCGTTCATGTTGGCAAAGCCGTCCTTGGTCAGCTCGTTGGCAAGGCAGGTGCCGATGACCTGTGTGCCGTCCAGGCAGAGGACAGTATCCACGATGGTGTTGTGCTGGTAGGCAGCCACCAGCTCTTTTGCCACGGCCTTTGCTCGGAAAGGCGGGACTTCTGGGTGGTGACATCGATATAGTAATTGATGTGGCTGTGGCTGGTTGCGAAATGGCCCTTTGCCACACGCAGGAACAGACTGCTCTTATTGGTGGGAAGCTTTACCATGTTGATCATAACTGCAACACTCCTGTTCTGTCAAACTACGGCCCATGGCCTTTTTGAGCGGAAACACAAACAGCGCGGCGGCCCCTGCCGCTGCGCTCCCATTCTTTTCCATGAACCTATGGTATCAGAAAATGCGGGTGTGCACAAGATACAGAATTGCCGAAAATTTGAAGAAAAATTGAGATACTTTGCCAATGCAATGGCGCAAAAAAGCCGCCCGGCTTTCCCGGACGGCTTGGGATGTACGTTGGGGAGATTACTTGGTGGTAGTGGAACTGGAGCCGGTCTCTTCAGCAGGAACAGCCAAGCTCCAGTTCATGGAGTATTCTGCGTACTGCAGATCGGGGCAATAAGTAAGAATAACCTTATCTCCTGCCTTCAAAGCATCAACAGTGGCCTTGACCTTACCGGTGGCAGTATCGTTATTCTTCAGATTGGTTCTGAACAGGCCATCCAGAGTGACGTTATAAGTCTTAGCGTTCTTACCGTCCTTATCAGTGACAGTAATCATAAAATTGTTGACATTGATGGGCAGATTGTTAGTACGGCCAACAGTGATTGCAAAAGGAAGCTCAATAGAAGTATCACCAACGGAAAGCTCAGGTGCAACATACTTATTAGAGTTTTCGTCATTGGTACCCATAACAGCCTTGACCTGCAGAACAGTAATGGAACCGGCACCGTCGCAGTACAGGTTCTTGGTATCGGTCTGATCACAGCCGGAGAAGAGGCCGGCACCCGCAACGGCCACAGCTGCAACAGCGGAGTATTTCAGGAAAGAGCGGCGAGAAAATGCTAACGACATAATCGTTCCTCCTTATAATGTGCAAAGCGCACGAAAATGCCAAAAGGCTCTGCCTATACAATAGGCGAAACGGGGGCGAATGTCAATGGTTTTCACAAATATTTTGTGAAATTTTCCCACCGCCGCCGTGCAAATCATACGAAATTTCGTCCTGCTTGATCAAGCTTTGGTCAGGTCAGAGGCGTTGATGGTAAAGTTCAGAGTCTTGCCGGAAACAAAGGTCGGGGTGTAGGTCACACCGATCTGCTGCCAGGTGGTGGGCACCATGCAGACCAGCTCAATGTAGCCTGCACCCTGCGGGGGAATGGCAGAGGCTGTGGTAAAGCTCTCGGTGGTGCTGTCGTACAGCTGGACATAAGCGCCGCCCTCTGCTGCCTGACCGTCGCAGGTGAAGGAGAAGTCGGTGGTGGAAGCAGACAGAGCGTGGAAGTAACCGGCAGTGTTGGCTGCGATCTGCTCCGGGGTATCCAGAGGATAGGCCTCACCGATCTCCTGAATGTTCTGTGCGCCGATGGCAAAGGTGTCGCGGCTGGAACGGTTTGCAGAGGTGATCAGCATGGCAATGTACTCATAGCCTCGGCATCGGGGGCACTTGCCAGAGTAAAGACGCTGGTCAGCTGGACCGCCAGATTGTTCCAGTTGCTGATCTTATCGCCGACCTTGACCTCGATGGAAGAGTTATCGCCGGCCTGGCAGCCGCCCAGCACAGCAGCAGCGCCCAGAGCAGCGGCAGAAGCACCGGTGACCTTGAGGAAGGTGCGGCGGGAAATCTTGTTCGACATAAAGCTTGCCTCCTTAATCAATGGCAGAAATCTTTTTCTTCGCTGATTCGTTTATAGCATTTTTTACCGGAAATTGCAAGGCCCTGGCACAGAATTAACAGGAGTTTCACACAGAAGCTCACTGGTTGGGGTCCAGGCCGCGCACATGGGTCTCGCTGGTCTTGACCAGATTCAGCAGGCTGGGGGTGTACAGCGGGTATTCCCGAGTCAGGCTCTCGGTGGTCATGGCAAGGCAGGAGGGGTCTTTCACGCCCTCGGCACCGTTCAGGTCCTCACCGGCCAGCAGATCCTCCACGTTGCTCTCGCTCATCCGCATCACGGCATCGGAGTAGCCGGGCCAGCGGCGGGCCTCCACGCTGAACAGGCTCTGGGCGTTGTGGGGTTCGGCGGAGTAGAGCAGGCGGAACATCTTGGCCACGGCCATCATCAGGTAGGTGCTGACCTCGGTGGTCAGGGCCTTGCTGTGGCACTCGGCGATCTTGGCGTACAGCACGTTCAGGCTGTTGGAGATCAGCTTTTTGTTCATGGTGGGCAGGACGCTGCCGTGGTAGACGTTGTCCTTCATCTTATCGGGGTTGGGCAGGTCATCGGCGTTCAGCATCATACCGTTGCGCTCAGCTGAGCGGCCCAGCAGGTAATCGCAGGACACATTATAGTAATCCGCTACCCGGACAACAAAGTCCAGACCGCACTCGCGGATGCCCTTTTCGTAGTGGGAGAGCAGTGCCTGGGACACCCCAAGGTCCTCCGCGGCCTGCTTCTGGGTGATGCCGCGCTCCTTGCGCAGCAGCTTGATGATACGGTTGAATTCCATGATTTTGGACTCCTCAGTAGTGGAAATTGAACTTCTTTGAGTTTTGGTTTACAACATGTTGATTATACACAGTGGAAAACCAAAAGTAAAGCAAGAAAAGTGACGGAAATTCTCGTCGTTTTTCGTCATTTTTGTCAAAAGGCTTGCCCCGGATACCATATCTATGCTAAACTAAAGATAATCAACGCATATTTTGTGGCGCACGGCCTGGGCAGGATGCCCACTGCCGGTGCGAAATTTTACAGCAAAGAGGAACTCTTTGCCAGATAGAGGTGTTTTTCCATGAAAACGTTCAAACTTCATCTCATCCGCCACGGCATGACGGCCGGTAATCTGCAGGGCCTGTACATCGGCAGTGGTACGGACATCCCCCTGTGTGATGAGGGACGCGCCCAGCTGAAGGAGCTGAAGGAGCGGTTCGAGTATCCGCAGGTGGACACGGTGTTCTCCTCCCCGCTGGTGCGCGCTGTGGAGACAGCGAACATTCTGTTCCCCAATGCAGGCCACCAGTCACAGTGCACGACCTGCGGGAAGCGGGCTTTGGCGTGTTTGAGAACCGCCCCGTGAAGGATCTGGTCAAGGAAGAGGACTTCAAGAAGTGGATCACCCCCGGCTCCGGCTTTGTGCCCGAGGGAGCAGAGCCCACCGAGCAGTTCCATGCCCGCTGCGCCGAGACCCTGCTCAAGCTGTTTGAGTATATGATCCGGATGGATGTGACCGAGGCTGCCTGCGTGACCCATGGCGGCGTGATCATGAGTATGCTGAGCCAGCGCGCGCTGCCCTCCCGCCACCCGGAACAGTGGATGGCCGACCCCGGCTGCGGCTATACCGTCCAGACCGACGTGCAGCTCTGGATGCGTGACCGTCTGGTGGAGGCCATCGACATCGTCCCCTTTGCTACGCCGATACCCTGCGCGGGCAGGCAGAAGCCGAGGAAAACGAGGCATTTGAGTAAGAATCTTTGCCGCGCCGCCCTGAAAATATCCAAAACACGTAAAATCGCGGAAGAACAGGTAAAATTCCGGCAAATCTCTTGACAGAAAGCCAGGAATTTACTATTGTATAAAGAGAACTTATTTTCCCGTTAGGAGGAATCCCCGATGTCACAATCCCTGTCCCGCCGCTCGTTCCTGAAATATGCCGGTTCCGGCGCAGTCAGTCTGGCTGCTGCCCTGCTCACCGGTGTTTCGGGCGCGGCTTTGGCCCCCTGCTATGAGGCGAACCTGCTCTGTTGGACGGCAAGGCGGCAGTGGAGCTGCTGGGCTATGCACCGGCCCCGGAGCTGGACAGCACGCTGGTCTATCTGTCGGTGGAGAACCTCTCGGCCCGGCCGCTGGCTGTGGGGGCCAGCTACCTGCAGAGCCGCGGGCTGGACAGCAGGAATGCCCTGTACAGCCTGGGCACCGGCCTGACTGCCTGTGCGATGGCAGACAGGTGCGGGTGGGCAGCTTTGCAGCTCCCCTCTACGGTGAGAATGCGGCAGATGCCTCTGCCTTTACCTTGAATCTTTCCGCAGGGCGCGGGGCGATGCTCCACTGCTTCTGCGAGACCCCGGCGGACTGGCAGACGCTGGAACTGATCTATCAGCCTGACTTTGCCGCAGGCCAGACCGTCCATTTTGTGGTGCGCCGGGATGCCGATGAAGTCCATCTGGGCGCGGTGCCTGCCACCCTTGCCGAAGTGGGCAGCGTGGTCGATCTGTAAATAGCATAGCGTAAAAAGAGACGGTTCTGCATCGGATGAACTGCACCCCATTTGTTAGACAGTATGGTATACTGTTTAGGAAATGGGGTGTTTTTGTATGCCAAAGGGACAACGAAAGTACAACGGAGCTCAAAAGGTAGAAATCATCAAAACAGCTTCACAATGAAAAATTAAGCTTTTATGAAGTGTCCAGCAAGTATGGAATTCCAAGACGTACGCTTCAAGATTGGGAGCGCATCTATCTGGAAGAAGGCGAAGAGGCACTTCTGGTAGAACGTCGAGGTCGAGCCTGTGCCGCCAGTGGGACGCAGAAAGGTCGGAAGCCAAAGCTGGATAAGCAAATAGAAGAAGATCTGATTGCAGAAAATCAACGGCTTCGGATGGAGATCGATTACTTAAAAAAATTGAACGCCTTGGTACTGGAAGAGGAACGCCAAAACAGAAAAGCACAAGTAGTTCAGGAGCTAAGGCAGAAATATCCATTGAAAGCATTGCTGCAACTTGCCGGACTTCCTCGCAGCACATTCTACTACTACCTGCATCGGTCTCAAAATCCTGCGAAGTACCAGA
>ENA-OQCX01001134-OQCX01001134.1-human-gut-metagenome-genome-assembly--contig:-NODE-1134-length-12896-cov-1.830997_pt1 | contig 12896 bp, 17 predicted proteins | sample MGYA00242762_ERZ504587 | MGnify/ENA primary metagenome ERZ504587 (study PRJEB26092, sample SAMD00036337) | human gut metagenome | host: Homo sapiens | study: EMG produced TPA metagenomics assembly of...
CGACATAGGCCCGTGGCGAGCGGTCATAGAGGAGCAGATTCCCGGCGCGCACTTCCTGTACCAGCAGGACCTGAGCGCGCTCGAACAGATCAGCAAATACTCGGCGTTCCCGTTCTTCTACTCCAATCTCACGAGATCGCTGCGCATGACCGACGAACGGTTCATGCCGCACACGCGCACGGCGGTGAGCATTGCCGACCCCGCCAATCGCATCGACTTCTACGCCACGTTCCTGGGCGACAACCGGCGGCTCGCCCTGCCAATCCAGCAGTACCTTGGCCCAGCATCGGCCGCGGGAGCAGTGAGCGGAGGCGTGAATGTGCGCGGTGGTGTTTCTTGCGCGGCATAGTTCGCGGAATCACCGTGAGATATGCCGCTTTGACCAGCACGCGGACAGCAAGCAGTCTTTCCCCCCTCTCTTCCCTTCCTTTGCGTAAAAAGAGTCAAATAGACGCACTCAGATGTCCTTTTTTACGTAAAGAGGACTGTTGTCAGTATGACGGAAGCACCATCATGTCAGGCTGGATGAAGCACCCTAGCAGCATGGATGTGACCGTATCCATATCCTTCTGCCTGAGCGATCCGATCTTCACAGCGTTCCTGGCAGAGAGATCGAGCGCCCGGATCTGCTCCAACTGCACGAATCCATCCGCCACACCGCTCCCACCATTTGACACATCGGACGCCGGAACAGGGGAAAAGGGTATGTGCAGCTCAAAATCGCCCCGGCCATGGGAAATAGCCGCAACAACAGTGAGGGTGCAGTTCCGGTTGAAGGCATCATTGCTCACCACAACCACAGGTCTGCGCTTGCGCTGCTCATGCCCCTTGGATGGGTCGAGGTCAACCATCAACACATCGCCGTAATGGCACATATCACAGACCCTCATTCCCCGCTGGAGCACCGAAATCATCTTGCAGGCCCGGTAGGCTCCTTGCGATCCTTGAAAACCGAAGCAAGATTCGCGACACGAATCGCGCGCTTTGCCGACCGCGCGGGCTTGAGCACAATCGCACCGTTTTCGACGGTTGCCTCAATCTGCGAATCATCGGGCATCCCGACCTGCTCGCGCATCGCCTTGGGCAAGCGAACCGCCTGCGCATTGCCCCACTTGCTCAGTGTCAGCATTGTCATGGCCACTCCTTTCAGTAGATACAAGTATATACTTCATGTTCGCCAGCTGCAACGCGCACAATGCCCACGAGGAACCGAATACCGAAAGCATGCAGGCCATTGCAGAAGGAGACGCCTTCCTTGCCAGCGGTCAAGAGGGGCGCTTCAGCAACGCCGAATCGCTGATCAAGGCAGCCCTTAACTGATGGCACGACTCAGCGCGGACTTCTCAACGGCATTCAGCCGAGATCTCAAGAAGAAGGCACAGAAACGACAGTGGGACCTTCCAAGCTCAAGGAGGTCATCGAACTGGTGATCGAGAACTCCCCTGCATCCATTGCGGTGCTCAAACAAAGGCATAATATGCATACACTCGCCGGAAAGTGGCAGGGACGAAACGAATGCCATGTGGCGAACGCCGGCGATGGGCCGGTCATTTGGTCTTGCAACGGCAAAGTCGCCTTCTTTGAGCACACCGGTTCCCACGACGAACTGTTCGGTACATAATCGGTCATGGCGGCATCACCGTCGAAGCAGATGACAATACCCACTTTCCCTCTCTTTACTTTGCCCTCGCTCCGCCTTCTTTCTGCCTTTCTGCGTAAAAAGAGTCAAATAGACGCCCTCAGATGTCCCTTTTTACGCAGGAAAGGCTGCCGATAATCGGATATCTATAGTTATGGGAGATTCTGGCTACAGATATCTCACTGGCAAAACCGGAGCACCATCATGTCGGGCTGCGCGAAGTAGTCGGCGGCATTAGCGGTGAATCACTCAGGATTGCCGTCAAACCCGCGCATCAGCTACCGGACTCATCGGTGAGAGCGCCCGATTCGTCAAGAATGGGCGTATCGAGCACGGATTTGATGGACATGGCAAGCGATGCGCACGCGGCGACCGACTGCTTGGCTTGCTGGTCGAACTGCGCGTAATCCTCGCCCTGAGCGGCGATAACCTCGTCGAGATTGCGCAATGCGACAGAGAATCTGACATCGAGCTGAGTCAGCGTAGCATATACGACTCACCCGCCAGCGCTCACAGACACTACGCGAAAATCCACAGAACGACATTGTAAAAATAGTGGCCCGCCACTGCATTTTCCGCGTACACTGGAATCAATCGGCGAGGAGGACGAGAGGGGGCATCAATGGATACCGCACGGCAGTTCATTCCCATGGCGCCCGTATGCACGGTTACCGCAGATCAAGTAGTACATGACTTCCAAGGAGATATACCTGCAGGAGTGAAATTCCGCTGCCATCGTGCGACCGACCAGTGCAATTCCACCGCGGCAGTCGAGCGTCTACAACATCTGCGGACGCATCTGGGGACCAAGCTCCCGCAGTTCGCAGAAATCCACGGAGCCACTCATCTCGTTCTGTTCACCGAACTGTACGGCCGCACTTCCGGCATGCGAAGAACGACCCAGTCGCCAGATTCTGCGAACGGTATCAAGCGGGTTTAGGGCTGACCCACGTATTATCGTCCCCTCTCTACCGATGTTCCTGCGCAAAGACCGCAACCGAGCAGGGAGCGGCCACCACGCACAAAGCACGCCCACTTTTCATTTGGAGATATCGGTTCGTCGTCGATCACTCGGGCATGATCTCATCTCCGAACTGCGCAAAGATCGCGCTACACTCACTGTAGACGGGATCTCCCACAATCTTGCCGATCTTGTGTCCGACCGCAAATACACCATTCACCTGGAGAATCCCTCCTCGGATTACGTGCACGCATTTCCGTCCCGGAACAGTGGCAGAGGAATGTGGCAGTCCCGAAGACGGCGAACAGGCGTTCATCTTCACCTCGGAATTCGGCCCGAATGGAGGCCGTAGACTTTCCTATGGGGCTTCTCTCCACGCCGGGTTTGATTACTATGTGGTTGCACGCCCCAGCATTCTACGTGCTCTTCAGAGCTGTTTCGACATAGCCGTTCCCATCGGCGAATCAACTCGTCGCACGGCAATCTTCTCGTGGTGCGCATCGTCACGCTGTGGAATTCGCTGAATCGTACACAAGCTGATTTCTGGCTTGCAGATCACGGTTTCCGACTCACCAGTCTTGATCTCGACCCCGTTCCCGTTTGGCCTCCCCAACTGCGTTCTAACGGCATAGACGAACCTTGTTCTCGAATAGTCAGCAGATATACAGACACCATTTGCATCCCGCAACGAAAATCCCGTACACGATGACATTGATTTTCCGCGTCTCAACTGTGATCATCTCAATCCACGACGTGTTGGTTTGCTTGGTTTTGCCCCACATGGCCGAGTCCGCTCACAGATAGAGGGCGAATGCTGTTTCCTGCGTGCGAATCGGTATTTACCATGGAGTGCTTACGTGCTCTCACACACATACCCTGAAGGACTCATGTTGGCAGATGCCCCTCATCTGCTTCATCTGATGAGCAGCCACACGCCTCCTCCACTGCTCTGATGCCCGAATTGGCAATAAAGCAGACACAGTGTCAGACACTCAATAAACATCTCGACATAGAGCAGAGGAGACTCGAACAGCCTCAACACCATGGCATACCACTCAGTGTCTCACTTGCCCGCATACGTTCCACGTACCGTTAACACACTCATCACTTTGGGAGAAGCAGATGTCACAGCAATTCAACGAATCTCGCAGTCCTGGGTCTCTTTGTCTGGAACGACAATGGTGACGGACAATTCATACGCATCATCGATTACGTGACCGATTCCGCGGGGAACGGATGTTATGATTGGGTGGCTTATCCGCGCTGGTGGGAACGGTCCAGGAACCCGTCTTCAGATGACCCTCTTGACCCGAAGACCCTATACAACCCAAAACTCACGCAAATCATGGTCAAGAGTGACTCGGATTTCAAGTTTCTCCAGTGGACACCGAATTACAATCGTCCAGATCATCCGTTTGTTGAGATCTTTCAAGGTGGCCTACGAACCACCGAGCCTCCGCTGTATGAGGTGATTGATTGCCCGGCCAATCGTGCGGAAGAGCTACCTGACGTGCTTTCGCAAGGCATACAGTATTCCGGCCGTCCCACCGCGAAAATCCTGCTATTGTTCGCAGAGAATAACAATATGTTGGACGCGGCCGTCCTCGACCGCAGTATGACAACGATTCATAATGGCTTGCTCACACTGAGCAACACAGCACCGAACAGCGTCCCACGCGTCATCCTGGATCGCCGTCATGTGCGAATCATCAATCAGGGTTTCAATAGAGGTGACCGTCTGGTATACAATCTGCCGACACAACTGAAGTCTCACTCTCAAGTAGTGATCAACCTATGCGAGATCTGGCGCAGTTGTACGTGAACTGGTACATCCGCAAAGAGCATGCGATGAATGGTGACGAGCTCATGCGCACAGCCGGAGATGTTCTGGAACAGGCATTCGAGAAACCGGCGAATCTTGAAGAGTACCTCGGTGCCAAACCCTCACATAACGATGTCCGGGCACTTCAAACGGCAATCAAAGCAACCATTCGCAGCAATACCGACGATGTGTCTGAGATCATCTACGATGTGCTGAAAAACGACGACGACGTAATGGCAGAATTCCGGAAGCAAGCCACTGCGCAGCTCGATGACGAATTCGAGAAGCACAAGCAAGTATTATGCAAGCAGCTGGATGAACTGCGGGCCCAGCGGATGAGGAATCAGAAAAGGCGGAACAAGCAACTGCACAGTTGGCGGAGCTCAATCAACAATTGCAGCGCAAACGTGGTGAGATACGCGATGCACAGGCAGAGTTGGAGTTGCAGAAAGAGGAACAACATAAAGCGCTGCAGGATCTGGAGAATAATGTGGCACTCAAGCTCGGCTTGCAGCAGATTGCCCAGCAGAATCATTCCATGATGGAGGAATTGACTATACGGCACTCGACTGCGCCAGATTCCTCCAGACAACTTCGCATGGCCCCCATGATGGGACCAGCGAAAACACAAGCAGCAACAGATATGCAACAGGCAGTGGCGCAGAATATGCAGATACTAGGCTGCACCTTCACCGGACAGAGCAACAGGAACAATGAACGAATCACGCATTTCGCCGCTCATCTCTGCCGTACACTGCGCACAACGCGATTGCTAGCGGTCGATACCGTCCATGTGCCGACCATCGCCAATACGCTAGCCTTCGCGCTCGCCGGCACACCAGCACAGCATACTGGAATTCCAATCGATTTCAGTGATTTCACGATGCTGGAAGAGTTTCTTGAGCACTCTGAGTCGCCGGTGATTGTGCTGGATAACGTGTTCGACACCGTCAATGAAAGTCTGCTGTTCGCATTGAACCGATATAGTCCTGCGAAATCAGTAGTGATTCTACCGATCGGCAGTTTTGCGAATATACGTCTTTTGGCACCTGAAGTGTGGAACAAGGTGTTCTATGTGCCAACGACTGGGATGGTGGAGCTTTCGGCTTCAGATAAGCCGCTGCATCATGCGCAGGAAGCGCTCAAGCGAATCGACATAACTTCAAGATCGATACTGGCGCAAATGGACATCCTCCGAAGAATGACTTCCATTCCGCAGAACGCATTGGTGACGCCATCCGCCATCACGGCGATTGCACAGGACACTGCATCAGCACGTCAATGGATCATGCCGCACCTATGCATTGAAACATATGAATACCAAGGAGCGGAAAAGCCCACGAATGAGCCAGGAAACCGACCAATAAAACCATTGCGGCTCAACTCGCCGCACTCATCGACAGGATTGACCATGGTTCGCAGGCTCGTTGATGTATGGCACATGACTTGGGAGTGCCACGACGGGCGTCCGATGACCCTGACGGGGAAGCGTTGGCATGTCGTTGCACATTCACAGCGTTGCGGTTCTGGATGCAGGCGTATTGCATTGATGACGGCTATGGAGGGGCAGCTGGCATCGCGCAGACCGCGGTGGAGCAGAAATCCTTGGCATGGATCAAGCAGATGAGCGCCCTGTATCCGCAGCTGCGAAGCAAGTTTACGCCAGCCCTGATTCACCAATACTGCTCAGCTTTGACAGCTATTGGAGATCTGGCGGAAACCAGCGAGGGCATGTTGCGGTGCACCAAGCCACATGACCTTAGGATTCCGTACAGCGGCGGCACGTTTGTGATCGCGCAGCTGGGATTACGTGATCTGACGGTACAGGATTGGGAAGGTTGCGTTCTTTCCGATGCCGTTGTATTTGCCGGAGTAAGCAAACACAACGGCATCGTCGGGTTTGATCCGGATATGATTGGCTGGGAGCTCCCTTACCGTGACGAGCTGCTGTTCCTGGCAAAATGCAAGAAGCCAGTAACGCATTGCGTTGAGACAGGGCTGCCACCTGACTCAGCTCATCAGCCTTTCTCAATCTGAGCTACCGGCTTCCATTGAGCCCCAGATGCACCCCTATTCTCATCTGTGATTCCTGTGACCTTTCCGAGCTCTTTCACGCATTTCCGCATGTATTTCACGCTTCTCTTCATATTCTTTTCACTTTTGTCGATTCCCTTCAGCGCCTCAGACGTTCGCGTTTAGCGCTAGGATCCGAATCCGCATCTCTGCTACCGCTTTGCTTTATGAACTGCTTGAGCTGCCCCAAGAAGTCAAGCTGAGGCTCAGTTTCCCGTAGCTGCTCGCACACACTCTGCCGCACCTGACGCACGAGTTCCACACCACCGTCGATTTCCATCAGTACATCCCTGCAGAACACTATCAGTTTTGCGCAGGTGTTCAGCACGTATGCGTCTTGATTTGCAAGCACCAAGTGCAACGTTGCCGCGCCACCGCCAGTAACAGCCCCCAGCAATGCGCCACCTCCTGCAATGAGCTACGCCTCCCGACATTCCAAGACCACCTGCCGCCAGCGAGCCGCCTCCCACCGCAGCAAGACTTGCGCTCGTCAAAGCAGCTCCCGACAATCCGGCCACAGAAGGTCCAGCTAGGATTGGCGCAATCGCCGGTGCGAACACATAAGCAGCCCCTCCCGTCGCAACAGCTACAACCCCGATTCCGACACAACCGGCTAGAACCGCTTTCTTCACACCTTTGATTGCCGACGTCTCCTTAATCACAGCTTTTCTGTATTTGGTGCATTCCTTATCTTCAAACCCCGCAGATCACTGCACACCATATCCAGCGTCGCCGCATCGTATTTCAATTTCTTGCTCTGATACGGCATGAACTGAGAAGCTTCCAATGCCACGAGTTTCTGCCAGACTGGAGTAGCATACCTCTGAATTCGATGAATTTCATTTACGAGTGCTTCTTTGTCGCGCAATATGAATTCAGAGCAATTATCGTTCTCCCAATCGCTGAACTCCCGTTCCTTCTCCTCTCTTGTCTTCTTGTTCTTCGTCTGTTCAATGTCGAGGCGAGCTGCCTGATACTCAATGGAAACCACCATATTCGCCTGCGCCATATCCAGCTCGAAGAATCGCATGACCGAGGCATCATCGCCATAGCCGTTTCCTCGCCCGTGAAACTTTGCCTGCAAACGAGTCTCTCTCTTCGCTTTCGCATGTACCTTGTAATCCGTATGCACGGCGAAGACGAATCGCACGACGCCCACCACATTTACATGTAGCAGGAAATCCGACACCATTCCCGGATTGAGCTTCCCTCCGCTACGCATCAGCGTGCGAATCGCCCCATCCGTCATATCGACAACAGAGAACACCCCAGTCGCTATGGTGACCATCCGCGTACCAATGGCGAACCGTGTGGCAACAATGCGTCAAGCCCAACGCTCAGCAATGACTTGAAATCATGCACTTCCCCGTTCGAGCACATTGTATACAGTCGCCGGGCTGCATAGCATACGCAGACAAGGCATTCGTTGACCAGCACCGGCACCGACTGCCTAGCAAGTTCATGCGCGATTCCCAATTCCGCTCGCAAATCGAAGCTCGGTAGATTTTCTTTCCTTCTTCGTCGACGGTCTTGAGCAACGTTCCGTTGAACAGTTTGGACAGCATCTTCCTGAATAACGCCTCATCAGTCATCGCATCCTTGAACAGAGGAAGCGCGGATAGCTGCTTCATCAACGAAAGTATCGGCCCTGGAATACCGGTCCCCTTCCCCGCTGATCCACTCGAACCCGCCATATCGCTCACCATATGGAAGAACCAACGCACAGCACCGAGCATGAGCTTCTCTTCTATAGTTTTCCCGATGAGCTCCTCATCTGCAACAGGCACGACCATAAAGACACCGTGCTGATCGGTGCCATACACCTTTCCGGTGAACTGCGTCAGCATGAAAACGCAAGACCACCCAAGCTCATGTGATGCGAGAAATCCCTGAGATGATGCTGACGACCACCACCGAACTCACTTGTTGCACGATCTCCCACAAATGGATACTTCTTCTCTAGAAAACGAATTGCCGACTTTACGTCATCGCCTTTATACTCTGGATCCATCTTCGCGACTGCCATCACAAACTCATTGACACGCTCGCTTCCCCATTCGCGAGCGCGATCGAAATCAAACTTCCCCACCCACAATGAGTCAATAGCGCCAGAGATGATTCCACAGCCGGCAGCAAGCATGTAATCCACACGATGAGATTCATCCTGATCGCTATTGTTTTCTTCCTCGATATCCTCTATTTCGATCGTTGTATCTTCATCAATTCGGCTTCCGGACTGCGAGGCTTCATCTTTGGTGCCTTCTATGTGACGCTCGGATTGCAAAGGCTCGAGAGTGTAATCGATGTACACTCCCCTATCGAAGTGTCCATTCCACGTCTGCAATTCTCCACTGCCCATGCGATTCTCCTCACCTTTGAGACATACGTTGCATTTTAGCGTATGGCTCACATTGAGGTAGAGAAGAAGCAGTTGCGGGGAAGTTAGATTCCTTTCCCGCTACAGAATCCAACTTTCTTGCATCACCTCATAACCTCAATTCCTAATTGAACACATACACTTCTGTGCCTAGTGGGTGCCGTCCTCTCGACATGAACGGGGGCTGGACGATCCGCCGGTTCATGAACGCCAAGGACATACGCACCGCGTCGAGATCACTTCCGAGATGCAATGTCGGGCCGACCAAATCATCATGATCGCGCTCGAGTCCACAGCATGAGCATATACTCAAAAACAACCGATGCCGGCTACGACGCTGACACCAACATTTGAAACGTAATCAGGGTGTCTCATGGCACAAGAAACCAGGATTTTTACACCGCTTCAAAATCTTAGTCAACAATTCGGCACAAACACATGAAATACGCATTTCAGCCTGAAATCCTGCGACAGACATTACACAGTCTCATAAAGATTTGCATATGCAGGATACGCACACTACGGTTAATCCATATGGAAGATCAAGTGAGAATTTACGACAGCGCAGCCGAGGAAGAAGCACGTAGAGAAAGCGCCCGCTCCATTCTAAATGCCTACATTCAGAGTCGAATCGCTTTTTACGATGGCACGGGAAGCTCCTCAATGACCTATGAGCGTTTGCTGGGCAAGGATTTTGCAATTTATGCTCTGCGTGGTATTGAAACCGCTGAAGACTATGCGCGTGAGGCTTTCCACGCAGTCGAATCTTCAAGCGAAGAGACGGCAATGGGTACCCGTTGGCAGGAGTTGATTGCCAGCATTGCCGAAAACGCTATTGATACGGGTGATTTGACCGCGACCAGAGATGGAGCGGTCTATGTGATTGAACTCAAGTCACAAGAGAACACGACCAATTCATCGTCGTTCCCCAATGAATTGAGGAGTTTACGTCAACGCATGAAGGAGATTACGGGCCGTAACGTGCTTCGAATCAGAGAGTGGAGGCAGCAATCTGCATCACGCGTTCGACTATCAGTAAAGACGAATGGCGTACGTTCGAGGTGAGCGGAGTGACTCAGGAGAACGCCGATCTCAAGAATTTTCGTTACCGCTATCTGTCGGGCACTGCAATGTGGCAGTGGCTGTGCGGCATTGACTCACCGTATGGCCTTATTCGCCCATTCTCAAGTATCAATCTGAAGCCGTGCTTCTGGCTCGTGAATCATCACTCGAGCGAGTAACAACGCAACTGCTGGAGGAGCTCGATAAGAATGGTCTTCCACATACACTCGACGGTGTTGCCGAGCTCTCTGACAGATACAAGGCCGAAAAAGAGGCGAAACGCCGTGAACGCGAAGCCAAGAGGAACGCCAGGAATACTGGCAGATAAAGGGACTTTCGCAGATTCCAATGGAGGCGTGCAAATCATTGATTTGATTTGCGCGCCTCCATAATTGATAATTTAAGATCACTAAATCCTACTATTCAGCCAGATTCCAGTTTTGATCGCTGGTATGGGCATATCTTGAATAGGGGAAATTGCGCCAACGCTCATCATGAGCTCTCCCCTCATGTCATCGAGAATTGCTCGGCCAATTGCTTCGCCCAAGCTGACCGGAACGCGTTGCCGATTTGGCGGTACTGGTCGTGAATGCTGCCAGCAATCCACCAATCATCAGGGAAACCCTGCACCCGTTTATATTCTTCCACGCTCAGCGGTCGCAGCTCCTTGGGATGCAAAGGTCGGTGGCTGGCATCGTTGGGCTGGTGACCAGAGTGGGGGATGGTCTATCCCAAGCGATGCGTCGGTAGAATCCGGTCTTGCCGCCTCCAAGCTTATAGGCCTTACCCATAGCCTCCTCTTGAATTTCGATGGGGAGTTTGTTCCAGCACTGCCCCTCTTCAGCATGCTGAAGTAAAGCAACCGCTTCTCAGGGAAATCAGTGTGGGTTTGCCGAGAATCTTCAATATCGTAGACAACGTCTCGGAACGTTACCCAAGAGGGAAGATTCCAGTTTTGGACATATTTGCCATCAGGATCAGTATGCGTAGGTATGAGCCAGTCACACTTCGTGCCATCACGTTTGGCAATAATGACCACACGCTCACGAATCTGGCCGCTCCAAAGTTAGCCGCGTTGTAGAGATTGAACGAAACACCGTAGCCCATCTCTTCCAACTTATTGAGTATGTAGCGCATCACTCCGCCCCGGATTGGCTTCCCGCCAGATTCAACGGGAAAAGGGGTGGAGAGCAGTCCGCGTACGTTTTCTATGACTAGGTATCGCGGCTTCAATTCGGAGGCCAAGTCCAAGTATCTGAGAAATACATTGCCGCGGGGATCCTCGAATGCACGGCGCGCGCCTGCTGTTGAAAATGCTTGGCATGGCGGACCGCCGAACATCACATCGATTTCACGCCCCTGAGGGATACGGGCCATTCGACGAACCTCGTCGGCACTGATTTTGGTGATATCTCCGAGCAGGGCGACATCTGGACGGTTTCGATGCAAGGTCATACGGCATTCACGATTGTTCTCACAATATAGTGCCGCCGATATGCCAGCTCGCTCAAAGCCAAGATCCAGACCGCCAGCCCCACTGAAAAATGAGAAGAGCGCAGATGTTGTCCTCGAAGTCTTTAGTTGACACTTGATCCACCGCAGCTTGAATCAGATTATTCCGTTCCAGATATGCTCGATGGCTTCTTTACGGAAAACTTTACGAGCTCCGCAGGTGTCAAACTCAAGTTCGCCCGTATTCGCGAGACGTGTCACTACACCCGCAGACACCCCTATATATTGGGCTGTTTCCTTAGTGTTCAGCAGCGCGTTTTCCGACATACCCCAATCATATAGTTTAACAGGGACTACAAAATGAGTACTTTCGGTGATTCCATATACCACTAGAACCTTGGAGGCGAGAACAATAGCGCAATCCCGTCTCACACCATGCTCGAGACTCAACTCACAATTGAACACACGCGGCATCGTCGCAATACACTTGCCAATAGTTAAGTTCACACGCCAACCATCGCTACACCAAGACCGAATTGCTCATGCAGCTACCACCTCACAACCATCGACTCCTATACCTAATTAATTCCGCCCTCACCCACGAGCTCAAAACTATTTGCGCTCAATTAAGAATTGAAGTCGCAAGGCGGCACATGGAAAAAACTGGAAAGAATGTCAATTTTCCCGCAATACTTCAGTCTACCAGAAACCAATGAAGTAAACAAACGGGCGCCAAATCCGACACAGCAGCACGAACGCCCGAGCCAGGGAACCACCTTGCACGACCACAAACGCAAACACATCGAAACTGCCAGCAAGATTCATCAATCAGACCAGCATGACCATACTCGAGTACGCGACATAAGCATATAAGCAAAACCAGCCAACGCCGATGACGACCCTAACGCCGACAATCAAAATACAATCCCAGCAAAACAAAAATACGAGATAATTCGTCAACACTTTTGAGATTTTCGAATATTTGGACGACAGCACGTATCGGCACCAGAACGCGCGTTTAGCCCCACTCAAAAACATGCCCTCAATACCACAATTCAAAAATTCTGCATCAGCCGCAAATTACCACCACTTCAACAACCGGCATGTTGGCATATTCATAGCACCTTCAACACCACCTTGCTTACCCAAAACATAACACATAACAGCAATATCAACTACCACCAAGACCATTCATATACTCAACTCTATCTATATATTTTAAATGTATTTTCATATATAGTCTTGCTTTATAGAATGAATAGATTCAATTTCAGCAACAAGTATCCAAGGACGACGCTTTCGAAGCTTCTCCGACAACTCCCCGCTAGACATACGCGAACAAGCAACGCAGAACAATGACCAGAAACTAAGCGATAATGCAATAAAAAATATAATTACATAATGAATACTATTATGAATGCTATGGAATACATAAAACAGGAGAGGCAAGAGGGGTACGAAACAGCTCGTCACAAGAAGTAGCCCATTCATCCCATGTTCTTCATTTTTA
>ENA-OQCX01001135-OQCX01001135.1-human-gut-metagenome-genome-assembly--contig:-NODE-1135-length-12889-cov-2.698637_pt1 | contig 12889 bp, 17 predicted proteins | sample MGYA00242762_ERZ504587 | MGnify/ENA primary metagenome ERZ504587 (study PRJEB26092, sample SAMD00036337) | human gut metagenome | host: Homo sapiens | study: EMG produced TPA metagenomics assembly of...
TGCTGGTATAAAAACGCAGGCGTAGCGGGCTACGCTGAGGCTTTTAGACCTGTGCAATCGGATTCGCAGACAAGTGAGTGGTATAGTTATTTCGAAAACGATGTACTAGTAATTGGAATTCAGCTGCAGTACCTTGTCTAAGATGTCGGCAAATGGTTCCATGGCATTTTTTACTTCCTGAACAGTGTTGGTCTGGGCTCCGGCTTCCAGAAGAAGGGAGCGGGGACGGAGGTGGAGATTGTAACGGTAACCTGCAAGGTAAATTCCCCGGTAAAATTGAGGATAGTATTGGGCTGCCTGATATTCCAGCTGGAAGGAAAATGCCAGGTTTTGCTGTATGTAGGGATTTGGCAGATAGTCCAGGGAACCTTTGGATGTCGTATAACTCAGTCCATTGTAAAAAAGGATCTGGGCTGTGGGTTTTCCATTGATTTCTGTTACAAGATGGCGGTCTTCGGGGATGCCGTCCCGGTGTAGGTCTATGATCACCTGGATATCCGGGTTTTCCTGAAGATAAGGTTCCAGATAATCGCGGGCATAATCGTAAGCGGCGCTGCGGTCCAGTTCACCTCCTGCCATGTCGAACTGCTCTTTGAGATGGACTACCTGATAACTGTAGTTTTCTGTGAGAAGCTGTGTCAGATAATCTCCTACTCCTACAATCGTGTCGGATTCTTCTCCTTCTCTGGAATCTGCGAAGGTTTCCTGAGAATGGCTGTGATAGATCAGGATCTGAGGAGTATCGGTTTCTTTGGTGATTTTTAAGTCCTGTTTCAGAAAATCTTCGGCATTGATCTGTACGGCATCTGCTTCTGTGTTGGAATCTACGATATAGAATTGTCCCAGAAGATAATTATAATCTGCCAGTTTTTCGGGGGACAGGTCAATCATTGGATGAGGAACTGCAGCAGCAATGGTTTCTGTGCTGTTCTGAATATTTTGGTCATTCTGCGCTGCTGACTCTTGCGGCTTCTGTGATTTGTCCGTTTCATGATTTTCCGGTGACGCAGTTATCTTTTTCGGTTTAGGTGTCTTGTCTGATTTTTTTGAAGTTTGTTCTGATTCTGATATTTTCGCTGACTCTGATATTTTCGCTGATTTTACTATTTTCGAAGGAATTGCTGTTTCTTTCGGTACCGGTGTAGATTCTGGTGTCTGTAATTCTTCAGATTCGTTTTTTTCTGCCAGCAATTGTTCGGACTGTGCACGCTCTCCCAGATATTTTCCGTTTTCTCCTGCTATTTTTTTATAGGTTTCAAGATCTTCACAGGAACTCGTATGAGCTCTTTTTTCCAGAAAGCGGTACAGAGGCAGATGCCTGTACACATTTTCTCCTGTAAAAAATGTCCCCGGCAATACTGCCAGAGTGGCAAAAAAGCACATGCTAAGCAGAATGCAGAACGCTTTCTGAACGTTTGTCACATGGATCACCTCTTGACTTATCCTATGTCCATGTTTTCCCATTTATACCCTGTTCACACTGACGGAACAATTTTCCGGTCAGCCGCCTATTTCCTCAAACGCCATGTTCAGTCCTTCTGAGATTGTGAAGCTCAGGTATTTTACTGTCTCATCCACATCTTTGGGAGTTACAAACATGGTGTGAAGATGAGGAGATATCATTTCTTCCAGAAATTCTTTCTGTTCTGCCTCTTCCAGAGCTTCCAGAAGGTGTGCCATGGAATCATGGACGATAGTTGCCGCATCTACTACGGTGGGTACTCCGATCCCGATCTACTTTTTACCTGCAGATTTTCTTCTGTAAGCCCCACTCTGTGATTGCCTACACCGGAACCCGGGTTGATTCCTGTATCTGTGATCTGAATTGTACGGTTCAGGCGTCTGGTGCTTCTTGCTGCCAGCGCATCAATGGCAATCACTATGTCCGGCTTTGTCTCTGCCACGATTCCCTGTATGATTTCAGATGTCTCCATCCCTGTCTGCGCCATTACTCCCGGGATAATTCCGCTGATACGGTGCATTTTTTTCTTTTCCAAGACTCTGCAGGCCATACTCTCTTATCATATGTCTCGTTATATGAAGATTTTCTACCACATGAGGCCCCAGGGAATCGGCTGTGATCGCTGAATTTCCCAGACCTACTACCAGAATGGACAGCTCACGCTCCAGATTGATCACATTCTGTAAATGACGGGCGATTTCCAGGGAAATTTCTCTGTGATAATCCTCATCATGTACAGAAAGCCCCGGAGCTTCTATCGTAATATAGCTTCCCTGGGGCCGTCCCATTGTTCGGGCACCGTTTTCTGTGGTGATCTTTACCACAGTGGTACGGATATCTTTCTCTTCGTTATAATCTTCGTGGATCTCCACTCCCCGGACTTCTACGTTTTCCTCTGTAAACCGTTCGGTTGCCTCCAGCGCCAGGTCTGTTCTTATTCCGTAATTATCCAACATCTCTTTTCCCTCCGTACTTCATTCAATATTTGTTACTGTTTGCTCCGTTCTTATAACAATCTTTTATATCTATTTTTAGCTTTTTTTATGGAAATATGTATTGACAAGGAAGATTATTTGAGATAATATATATAAGCATGTTCATAGGAGCGCCCGTGTCTGTTTCTATGACAGGAGTATAATAATATTTTATCGAATTAAATTGGAGGTGTACGAATTGGCTAAACATTAAATCTGCTAAGAAAAGAATTTTAGTAAACAGAACTAAAGCAGCAAGAAACAAAGCAATCAAATCTGCAGTTAAAACTTCTATGAAGAAAGTTGAAGCAGCAGTAGCAAATAAAGATAAGGCAGCTGCAGAAGTAGCATTAAAGGATGCTGTTTCCACAATCAGCAAAGCTACATCCAAAGGTGTTTATCATAAAAACAACTGTGCAAGAAAAGTTGCCCGTTTAGCTAAAGCTGTTAACAGCATTGACTAATTATAGATTGAATTTTTAATTATAAGCTTATGATTAAAAGGACAGCCATCACCGTCATATGGCTGTCTTTTTTGTTATTATCTTTTGTAACTGCCAGAATATCCGGCAGTTACCGTTTTTCTTATTTTACTTTACTGCTGTACTTAATGATCAGTAATTCTACGCTCAGCTTATCTTCCAGTCGTCCTGTTTTTACTGATTCTTCTGCATCCACAAAATCTTTTACTGCCTGTTCCAGTTCTGATATAGTATAGGCTCTGGCACATGTTGTAATGTTTCTCACAACAAATCCGGGAACTCCCAGTTTCGAAGCTATTTCTGTCTGCGCAAGTCCTGCTGCCGCAAACTGTTTTGCCAACAGCAGCTGGCGATACTGCTTCGCAAGAAGAAACAGGATCCTCATCGGTGGCTCTTTCAATGTCAGCAGATCATAATAAAGTTCCAGTGCACGCTTCTGATTTTTCTCTGTTACTGCACGCACCATATCAAAAATTCTGTTGGTTGTCTGGGTGGTGCAGATTTCTTCAATATCCTCTGCAGTCACCACATCCCTGCCTTCTGTATAACTGATAAGCTTCTCCATCTCCATCCTGAGATTCCCCATATCAGTTCCTGTTTTGGTCAGCAGAAGTTCCATATCTCTCTGGGTGATCTTTTTCCCGGCTTTCCCCAGGATCCCTGCTGCCCAGCGCATCAGAGTTTTTTCATCCTGTCTGATAAATTCCGCAATACTTCCGCAGGCTTTTACTGCTTTGTACATGCGGTTTCTCTTGTCTACTTCCGTTTCTGCAAAACCAGATACAGATAGTCCGGCAGCTCTTTCATATAATCTGCCAGTTCCTCACACTTATTTTTGAAAAAACCTGTATCTTCCAGCAAAACAACTCTGCGCTCTGCGAAAAATGGCATGGTTTCACAGAGGTCGATCAACTGTTTTACATCAATCCCCTTGCCTTCATAGTGATTGAAGTTCATAGTATCACCATCCGGATTCAGTGCCTTTACCAGATTCTGTTTATACTGTTGTTTCAGATATGCTTCCTCTCCATAGAGAAGATACACCTGTTTAAAATTTCCTGATTTAATGTCTGCCTGTATGTTTTTCAATTTTCTACTCCTGAGGCTGTTTTGTCTGTAACTGTTCAGCAATCTGTTGTTCTATTCACAGATACCAAGATATCAGACTGCAGAGCAGTTACTTTGTTACTGTTCTCAGTAACGTTACTTTTATTGTATCAATTCCATGACATAATAGCCAGCAGAAAATTTCAGATTATTATTCAGCCGCCCAGCTCCACCATTCTGTGAATGCATCTTCCGGCGCCTTCCATGATATTTTCCGGAAGGAAGATTTCTTCCCCGCCCTGTCCTTTCAGGCAGTTGTAGATGTCCATTAAGGTGGTAACCTTCATATTCATGCATGTAAGCTGTACTGCAACCGGGTAAAATTTCTTATCAGGACATTCAAACTGAAGATGCTCTACAATGCTGTTTTCTGTTCCGATGATAAATTCTTTATGTTCAGATTTCTTTGCAAATTCCATGATTCCTGTAGTGGATCCTACATAATCAGCTTGCTCTGCTACTTCCTGACGGCATTCCGGGTGTACCAGGAAAAGTGCATCCGGATGTGCTGCGCGGGCTTTTTCTACATCTTTTGCGCTGACCACGATATGTCTCGGACATCCGCCCTTATAAATGCAAAAGTTTTCTCCGGGAGCTTCTCTGCCACGTAGTGTCCCAGGTTCGGATCCGGAATAAATAAAATCTTATCCTGCTCCAGCTTTTTGCAGATTTCAACTGCTGATGAGGACGTAACACATACGTCACATTCTGTTTTCAGTTCTGAAGTTGTATTAATATAGGCGACAACTGCATAATCCGGATACTGTGCTTTTAATTCACGCAGACCTTCCAGATCCAACTGCTCTGCCATGGGACATCCGGCTACAGGATTAGCAAGCCATACTCTCTTCTTCGGGCTTAAAATCTTGCAGGTTTCTGCCATAAAACGAACGCCGCACATGATCACACCGCTGCAGTCTCTTTTGGACGCCTGTACACTCAGGCCATAGGAATCTCCTGTATAGTCTGCTACTTCCAGAATCTCCTGACCCTGATATGCGTGTGCAAGAATACAGATATCCTGTTCTTTTTTCATTCGCAGGATTTCCTGCTGAATTTCTGCTATTGTCATCTTCTGAATCCTTTCTTACTTATATGTTATGATGTTTTTCCTTTTCCCAGGGCTGAAGTGGCGCAAGGAAACCTGCTTTCTTCAGCTGTTCTCCGATCAGATCCAGCCTTTCCTGGCTGGATGCTTCTATCAGATGATAGTGATACCCGGAAGTAGCACTGCTTAATACACTGGAATGGCTGTTGTTGATCGCCTGGACAAATTCATTCACATCCTGTCTGGAACGAATATCCATTTCTGCAGTGACACGGCCATAAACCCTGTGGCTGATGCTGATATTTTTCACCCGCCCGCCACAGTCCACGATCAGATTCAGTTCCTCCGCTGCATGCTCCTGCCCATGGCGTACTTTAAATTCCCTGGTGCATGCAATATCTTTATCATGCTGCAACACATATCCTCTGGTCGTTGACAGGATTCCCGGTGTAGATGCACGTATCACAGCCATATCCTGCACGATCACCTGTCTGCTTACTCCGAACTGTGATGCCATCGCCCTGGCAGCCACAGGTTTTTCTTCCTGCTGAAGGAGCTTTAAAATTTCAGTTCTTCTCTGAGCAGTATTCATACTTTCCCATCCTTTCTCCACGATATAATCCTATAGCAAATTATCCGCTGCAAAACAGCTTCGCTGCCATGTTATTATATTGCATGAAGATTCTTCATGGAAATGTCAAGGATTGGAGCAGAATGTGTCAGTGCACCGCTGGAAACAAAATCCACACCTGTTTCCAGGATTTTGGCGATATTTTCCTTTGTGATATTTCCGGAGCATTCTGTCTGTGCCCGGCCTGCGATAAGCTCTACTGCTTCTTTCATCATTTCCGGTGTCATATTGTCAAGCATAATAATATCTGCTCCTGCTTCTACTGCTTCTTTTACCTGTTCCATAGTCTCTACTTCAATCTCGATCTTACGGACAAATGGTGCATATTCTTTTGCCATGGCTACTGCTTTCGCTACGCTTCCGGCTGCTCCGATATGATTATCCTTAAGCAGTACGCCGTCAGAAAGATTATATCTGTGGTTGCATCCGCCGCCTATGCGTACAGCATATTTTTCAAAAACACGGCAGTTCGGAGTTGTCTTTCTGGTGTCCAGAAGTGTTACCTTACTTCCTTCCAGAAGCTTTGAAACCTGTTTTGTATAAGTAGCGATACCACTCATTCTCTGGAGATAATTCAGGGCAACTCTCTCTCCGGAAAGAAGCACCCGGATATCTCCTGTTACTGTTCCAAGAAGATCGCCCTTCTTTACTGCATCACCGTCTTTAAAGTTGAAACTGATCTCTGTTTTCTCATCCAGGATCTGGAATACTCTCGCATATACATCCAGTCCGGCAATGATTCCGTCTTCCTTTGCGATCAAATCTACGGTTCCTTTTACTGCGCTTCGCATCACTGCATTCGTGGAAACATCCTCACTGGTAATGTCCTCCTGAAGCGCCATACGGATCAGCTTGTCTGCCTGCATTTTCATTGTAATACTATTCATGACTCTTTTTCATCCTTTCAATTTCTTTTAATACGGTTTCGTGGCAGGCATTAAGCAGTTCTTCTCTGCTTTCATACATATTCATATCAATTGCATCTGCCCGCACATATTCCGGTGTCTGTCCAAATATCATATCATCTGCAGCCTTTCTTGCAAAGACCAGAGATTCCAAAAGAGAATTACTTGCCAGACGGTTTCTTCCATGAACACCATTACAACTTGTCTCTCCACACGCATAAAGTCCCTTCATGGAAGTTTTGCTTCCCAGATTTACCTTGATCCCACCCATAAAATAATGCTGTGCCGGAACAACCGGGATTGGCTCTTTTCTCGGATCAAAACCTTCTTCCACGCATTGTTCATAAATATGAGGAAAATGTTCCAGAATTGTTTTCTCTCCCAGAGGCGCATATCTTCCCATACAAACTCTGTTCCATCCTTTTCCATCTGGGCAAAAATCTTCTGGCTCAGCAGATCTCTCGGCTGTAATTCGTTTGTAAAACGCTGTCCGTTCTTATCATACAGAAGAGCACCTTCTCCTCTGACTGATTCTGAAACCAGGAAACGCCGTCCGGGTTTCTTTGAATAGAGAGTTGTCGGATGAATCTGGATATAGTCCAGATTTTCCATTTCCACATGGTGCTTCATTGCAATTCCCACACCATCTCCCGCAATATGCGAAAAGTTGGTAGAGTTTTTAAAAAGCCCGCCGATTCCGCCGCAGGCAAGAACCACATACTGAGAATAAACAGGAAATGCCTGGTCATTCCGGTCCATTGCAATGATTCCGCAGACTGTATTGTCTTTGGAGATCAGGTCTACCATAGTCATATATTCACAAATTTCAATATTTTCTTTTATTTTTGCAGCAGTTAAGAGAGTCTGTGTGATTTCTTTTCCTGTAATATCCTCATGAAAAGAATTCTTGGCTGGGAATGTGCTCCCTCTCTGGTAAATGCCAGATTTCCCAGACCATCCCTTGCAAAATCCACATGATAACGCAGAAGATCTCTGATAATATCATTGGAGCTGCGGATCATCAGATCTACTGCCCGTTTATTATTCTCATAATGTCCTGCCCGCATGGTATCTTCAAAATAATTTTCATAGTCATCTTCGCCGCGCAGCATACAGATTCCGCCTGTGCCAGGAATGAATCTGACTGGTCTGCCTCCTGCTTGGTGATAAGCAGGATTTTCATTTTCTCCGGAAGGTTCAGCGCACAGTACAGTCCGGCTGCCCTGTTCCCACAATAATGACATCATAATGTTCTTTCATCTTTCTTTCCTCACATCATGCCTGATTTTCGTTTGTCTGTGCAATTATACTCCCCGGATATATAGGTGTCAAGACACCTGTATATAATTATGACAACATTGTTTGCTTTGAGTTACTGTGAACGTAACCACTTTGAAAATCCTACTGCTTATTGCTTTTCACATCTCCACAGGGGGCTTACTTGATTCGGTTAAAGGCAGAAACAGATTTTCCATTGACTATTGTAACCGCCCCACAGTCTCTGGTGATCAGCACTCTGCTTCCACTCTTCTTCAGCCGTTCCAGCGTATCCGGCGACGGATGCCCGTATGTGTTTGTTGCAGAACAGGAAACAACAGCCAGTTCCGGTCTGACGATTTCCAGAAACTCTGCTCCTGTAGAATATCTGGAACCGTGATGAGCAGTTTTCAGGAAGTCCACATCTTCAAGACACCCATTCTGTATCAGTTTTTCTTCTGTCACCATTCCGATATCTCCGGTAAAAAGCCCTTTGAAATCTTTGCTTATCATTTCCAGAACCATCGCATCTTCATTTACTTCCTTCCCTGATGCTGTGGACTCCGGCCACAGAACCTTCAGTCTGACAGTTCCATATCTGATCTCATCTCCTGCTTTCATAGTAAGCACCCGGACTCCCGCTGACTCTGCCAGCTCTGTCAGCTCCCGATAATTTTTATTCTCCTGAATATCGCTCCATTTGGGCAGGATCAGATTCTCTATGCGCAGAGAAGTCAGATCTTTCTCAACAAATTCCAGAAGTTCCCGCACCCCGCTGATATGATCTTCATCTGTGTGAGAAACATAAATTCCGTCCAGTCTGGAAATCCCTCTGCTCTTCAAGTATGGGAGCAGCTGATATTTTCCCAGTTCATTCTTATTCGTACTGCCCCCGTCGATCAGGATATTCCATCTGTTTTCTATTTCCACCACAATTCCGTCTCCCTGTCCCACATCCAGACAGGCGATACGGAAATCTTCATACGGTCTGTAACTGATCAGCAGAATTGCAAAGCATACCATACCTGCATATACAGCCCGGATTTTCCACGCAAAGATCTTACCATTTTCACTTTTCTTCACACCCGCTCTGTACATCCACACCGCTGTTGCCAGAACCAGATAATATCCAACGATCTGCCACACTTCCGGCTTTCCGCCGATCCATGTACAAAACGAAAGTCGCCCCAACAGCACTGTCAGGAACTCATATCCTCTCAGAATAATCCTGCCCGGAACAACAGCCAGAAACGCTCCTCTGACAGTGACTAATCCAAGTAATGCACCGGCAGTTCCGCTTCCCAGTACAATCCCCACAGTAGGAAGCACCAGCAGATTCAGAAAAATCCCCAGCATCGACACTTCTCCGTAAAGCCACAGCACTATGGGAAGTGTGGTAAGCTGCACAACTCCGGATGCCAGAAATGACATCAGAAGTTTATTTCTGATTTTTCCCTTCTCATTAACCTTACTTCGTTTTTTCCGGTTTAATACATCCATCCCCTCCTGCACTAATGGCCAGACACAGCCAATCCCAATCACCGATCCAAAAGACAGCAGAAAACCTCCATCAAGCAGATACGCCGGATTTTCCATAAGGATCAGGATCGCCGCAGCCGCCATTCCTGTAGGCATATCATAAATCCGTCCTGCGATCTTTGCACCTACAGAAAGTAAAAACATACATACTGCCCGCATGGTTGAAACAGTCCCTCCGGTCATCATCCCATACTGAAGCATGATCACCAGCGCCAGCAGGCCTGCCGGCAGATACCCAGACCGATTTTTTTCAGCAGATTATACAGTCCCATTCCAAGAAGACTGATATGGAGCCCCGAAATCGCCAGGATATGTATAATTCCTGCCATCTGATAACGCATTTTCAACTCCGGATCCAGATTTGTTTTATCTCCCAGCACGATTGCTTCAAACGCTCCAGCTTCCATTCCACAGGTCTTCTCCAGAATACCTGCAAATTTCTGCTGCATATCGATCAGGAACTGCCCATATACAGAATGACTCTGCGACTGCTTCTTTATCTTTCCTTTCTTCATCACATAATAGATCCTCTGGCAGCCATAGTATGCTTTACTGTCAAACTCTCCCGGATTCGTGGGGCTTTGCACCTCTTCCAGTTTTCCGGACACCAGAACAAGACTTCCTGCCAGAAGTTTATCAACATCACTGTTACCGCTATGATTCTTTTTTTGTTTTAAATAAACCTTTATATTATCAATGGAAACTTTTTCAGAATTGTAAATAAGATAAGTATTTCTAAGATATACAGATTGAAAATCTTCATTCTCCCGGCACCTGACCACCTCCCCGCAGATGGTGGATTCCGGATGCTTTCTGATCCATGTCTGCACAGACTGTGGCAGTGGATTCCCCCTTATCAGGGAAAATCCCAGCCAGTCTGTCACACACAGAAAAACAACCAGAAGCATGCACAGGATACACACAGGGCGTCTCCTCACTTTTGTGCCTCCTCTTCGTTTATGAATATCACTCTTTTTCCTTGACTACCAGCTTATCATTTCTTTCATAAAAATGATACAGCTCCATCTTCTTACCAAAGGTATCCAGCCTGTCCTTCCCGCCGACCGTAATCTGCACTTTGTCTGCATCCAGCGCATCCAGCAGCGAATTTACCACAGAATATACCGGTATTTTCTCCGATACATCCAGCGCATAGGAAGAAAATACTCCGTCAAATGCCACATAGCAGATCCTGTCTGCTATGGTCACATTCAGAACCTCCGTATTCTCCGGAATTGTGGGGTAATGCCCTTTTTCCAGCGGTCCCTTCATTAACTGTTCCAGAACGATTCTCTCTTTGGGGATACTGCGTTTATACCGCACAGTACGCTGTTCTTTTACCAGCTTCTGACCACTCTTATCAGTAAAATAAAGCGTAAAGGTATTGCTGCAATAGGCATCCGGTTCAGTTCCTGTGAACTCGGCAAAGGTATCTGCAGTCATATTTCCCACAGCCTGTCCCCTGGAATCTGTCAGATCTTCATTTTCTATTGTAAAACGCACAGAATTGATCCCCGGAACCTGAAGGAAAGTCTTCACAACACCTGTCCGCACAAGTAATTCCCTGGCGCGGCTCATGCTGCTGTACTGACTGTTAAAGTTGACCACCAGCACGTCCTCTTCTACACTGTAATTCATCTGTACTCCTTCAGGAAGCAGACTGACCCGGTTCTGCGAATCTGTCTGCTGGCTGTTCATCCGCTGCATCATATCCTTAAGCATATAGTCTGCAGTTGTCTCCTCCGGAGAGTAGCTTTTCTTCTGAAGCTGAGTTTCATCAGAGCTGATATCGTACAGATAATATTTGGCATCCTGTTTACCCGGATCTTCATGTATCTCCACAGAACACCCGGTCGCAAGGATGCTTAGTATTAACGCTGTTATAATGATTGAAAGTTTCTTTTTCACAATGGCACCTCCTATGACGGTATATAAGACAGAGGAATACGCACAGAGAATGTAGTTCCCTCTCCTTCTTTACTGAATACTTTGATCGTTCCATGGTGCATTGCAACAGAACTCTTGGTGATCGCCAGTCCCAGACCGGTTCCCCCGATTTCCTTGGAATGGGACTTGTCCACACGATAGAAACGCTCAAAGATTCTTTCTATACTGTCCTCAGGGATTCCCATACCGGAATCCGCCACTGTTATATAGAAATATTTATGGTCTGCATCCAGTGACACGCGCACCCATCCATCATCCACATTATATTTAATGCCATTCTCCACCAGATTGCTGACAGCAAGAGTAAACTTCACCTCATCCACATCTGCATCCACAGGTCGGAAGCAATCCAGGATCAGATCGATATTGCGCCTGTCTGCAATGGGACGCAAGCGCTTGAGGATATCCTCCAGAAGCTGATTGATATCCATATGGGTGATGTTTACATCTGCTGCTTTCTTATCCATCTTTACCAGCGAGAGCAGATCTGTAATGATCTTATTCTCTCTGTCGATCTCAGCAGTAATATCACTCATAAACTCCTGATACAGTTCCTCCGGGACGCCTGCTGTCCAACCAGAGAATCTGCCAGAACCTTCATGGAAGTCAGGGGTGTCTTCAGTTCATGGGACACATTGGATACAAACTCCTGCCTGGATTCATCAAGAATTTTCATGCGGTTGACCATCTTGTTGAATGCATCTGTGATCAGCTCTGTCTCCGTATAGTCAGGAACACTGATTTCTTCATCCAGCATGCCATCTGTCAGTCTTCAATGGCCTTCGTCACTCTTGCAAGTGGTTTTACAAGTATTGTAGAGAGCAGCCATGCCAGAAATACTGAAAGAACAACAATACTTCCGATCAGCATCACGCCTCTCTGTTCCATCTCTGCCAGTGTTTCTGCAATATCAACAGCCGAAACACTTACCAGCATCACGCCCTGAAGCTGCTGCACATCCGGACTCTGTACAGGAACTGCAAGCTCCAGTACTTTACTTCTGGCGTCATAATTGCTTGTCTCTTCTCCTTTCAGACAGGCTACAGCCAGTGAACTGAGAAGCGTCTTTCCCTCCTCTGTGTGGAAGGTATCACTTACTATCTTAAAATCTCTGTCAGCCAGCAGGATACGTCCGTTATACACATTGGAAAACAGTTCCAGCTTGCTGTTTACAACCTCTGAATCTGTATCATTGAGATAATTCTCCCTGATGATCAGATTACATAAAATATCGCACTGATCACCCACTGTCTCTGTAAGCATTGCAACCGCCCGGTCTGATAGTTATGAAGCATCGTATATGTTACAATAACCCCCGGCACGATTCCCAGAATGATCAGGATGATCAGAATACGAAAACGCAGACTTCTGAAAAATTTTTTCTTTTTTTCACCTTTTCAACTCCGTTCTCTTCTGTCATGCAGTTTGATGCATGCTTTCTGTCTGTTCGTAAAACAGTCATTGTTTATCGAATCCTTATCATCTTATCACAGAAAATGGGCTTTTCTACATCTTAGCGAAAGTAATTTATTTTTGC
>ENA-OQCX01001136-OQCX01001136.1-human-gut-metagenome-genome-assembly--contig:-NODE-1136-length-12863-cov-4.500628_pt1 | contig 12863 bp, 17 predicted proteins | sample MGYA00242762_ERZ504587 | MGnify/ENA primary metagenome ERZ504587 (study PRJEB26092, sample SAMD00036337) | human gut metagenome | host: Homo sapiens | study: EMG produced TPA metagenomics assembly of...
GATTCATGCAATTTTTCGTAAATGCTAACATCTAATCGTATAATCAATCCAGTTATCATTCGTACATACCGTTAAATATTCTGATAATAGTTTTCTAAATTTCATATGATTCTTCTAATGTCATGTCTGTCCTCTTCTCTCTTCCATTTCATTTTGCTTTTCTTTAAAACGCATTTACCCCGGAAGAGAAATTTCTTTTCTTCCGGGGTAAATGCGTTCTTCCTATACCTCAAGTGGGGCGTACAGACTGCGGAATGATTTTTCAAACATGCTCCAGCGTCCACTACAGAATTCTTTTTCTCTGTCCCTGTTGTTTTTTCAAAAATTCTCAAACAGCCCCTCAATTAATCTGCTGTTCTCTACGCGATCAGCCAATTTCTCCAGTTCTTCTGTTACTTCTCCGCCCAGTTCCTGGTAGAATTCAAAACAATCTTTCCTGGCGTTCCTGGCATCCTGGCACTTTTTCCCATTCACGCGCCATTTTTTTGGAAAACAGACCGTTTACGTTATAAGTTTTCTGTATCTCCTGCTCTCCATAATATTTCAGATCAAGTTCGCGCGATGTCGGCTTTTCCAGTTCCGCGCGCATCTGGCCGAGGATAAAGTCCATGGAAAATTCAGGGCTTTCCCATTCCAGAAAAGCGCGGTACATTTCCACATCAGTATCGGCGTTTCTTGGAAATCCCGGTGCCGACATATATGGTGTCCGGATGTCTCTCAGATTGAAAAACAGAGCCGCATACCAGTTCAGATGCTCCGGATGTTCCGCTAAAAGATGACGCAGCATTGGGATGTTTCCGGCTTTCATCACCTGCTCTGCTTCTGCAAGCTCGATTAATCCCGGATAATGCTCGATCATATATTCCGTCAGCTCTTCTCCTGCACCGGCGATGGCCTGACCCAGTGCCTCTTTTTCTCCGTATGCTAAACCCATATTATCAATATCATAATGGTCGATGCAGTAATCCAGCATTTCCGGACTGCCGGACAGAATCGCCGCTGTGAGAATGTTCGGAATATAGAATTCTCCGACTATTGTTTCCCGGCGAATGCTGTAGTATGTTTTTCTGGCTCCCGGAGTTTGATCCATGTAACAGATGTATTCCCAGTATTCCATATTGTCTTCCGTCATTTCCCTGTCTTTTTCTTCGAACATCTTCAACAATGGAATATTTCCACTCATCACAACAAGCAGATAATTGGGCGCATCGGTCCAGCACAATTCATCCCGCAGATAAATCCTTCGAAACGGAACGGCATTATCTTTATCCGCGCAGACAAATAGTTTTGCAATTTCTTCCATGTGGGACGGTTCCTGTACCTGAAGAAGTCCGTCGATCGTTGTACTGGCTTCAACTGCCCAACGGCAGACATCTTCCCGGCCACAGCCTCTTCCATACCAGTAAACGTAGGATGCCAGTGGAGTCTCATTTTTGTAGTACCAGCCCTGGTGCAGGCCTTTTCGGCCAAAGAGTAATTTAATTTCTTTCAGTTCTGCGTCCTGATCCAGGAGTTCCCGGATCTTTTTCACATACCTGATTTTTTTCCCGAAGTCATCGAATGGTATGGGTTCCTCCGGAATATGTATTTTCTGTACTTCTTTCTCAAGAATCTTTTTTTCTATCGGATTCATTGCATTTAAGATCGCCTCTTTCATCTTCCTTTCCCCTTCCAATTGTAAGGCTGAAGTTTACGTTTCTTAAGCCGTCTGCTGTTTTTGGCGCTAGCTGTCCTGTCCTTAAGGTAAGAATAGCACAGTCATTGTTTTTGTTCATCCATCAGCATTTTTTCCATTTCATCAAGATATTTTTCCGTTTTTATATTTCTTTGCTGGTAGCTCTCCAAAAAATCCATCACATTCGTCAGGCCTTTCTTTTTATTTGTCGGGCCGAGGTACAATATAATTCTTTCATCAATTCCATATACTAGCTTCTCAAAGAAATACGGATTCACCTCTTTCATACGCTGTCCTTTCTCATATGCGGTATCTGCATGATTGGTTATATTGATATCCACTAAGGACGCCTGTAGTTCCTCCAGTCTCAAATCTTCCTGGTCTAGTAAAACCAAATCGACTTCTGTCTTATCATCTCTATAGTAATAGCATGTTTTATGCCATAAATGATATGCCGTATGCGAAATAACCACAGATTTTAACGCAATTTCGTTTATCTGACGGACGCTTTCCTCTTTCCGTTTTTCCCCTGTTTTTACTACATGATTTGCGATTAACCAGGCAATCTGATTTACGAGAAATGGTACTGTGATCATATATTTTGTGCCATAATTGTCTCTATATAGATTCCCTATGACTACAACAACCTTCATATCTTCAAGCATTCTTAATATGTCTTCGATGACTTGTCTTTCTACTCTTTTAAACGTAATTCCCAGTTCCTGTCCTAAATTCCCAATGATTTTACTCCGGCGTGTACTTCTCTCACCTGTGAATATGGTATCCAGTAAACCGTCAAGCTGCAGATCTTCTTCCCAGCTGCACACTATAATACACATCGTCAAAAATACAGCCTGACACAGTTCTGTTTCAGACATATCAGCAAAGCTGCATTCGATAGGATTCCTTCTTACCGAGAAGGCCAGATTGTCTACGATTGAGTCTTTGATATAATTCCACAAACCTTTTGTTCCTTTGTATTTCTCTGTGCCATATAGTCCGCCAGACATTAAATACGATGAAAAATCCATTCTTGTCGTTCGTCTGGCTTCTTCATATGACATAAATGAAATAGAACGGAAACACCCTATGTACCAGCATCTGTCAACCTTCAGAAAAGCATAGGAATCTGTACCAGACATAACTACTCTCTTACCCCTGGATGTATATTGATCCATCAAAATACCAATTCGATTTGTAAAATCTTTCATACAGGTTATTTCATCTATAAACACATATTTATGGTCATCATTCAAACGATCTAACAATTGCTGTAGCGTATCCAAGTCTCCATCTGTTTTTCTATCAAATGAAATATATACGCACTTTTCGTATGCTGCAAGTTTTCGGATTGCTTGTAATAGTCCCGTTGTTTTTCCTGTTGAAGGCAATCCTGTTATACCATACACTGCCTTTCTATACGCTGCCCTTCTATACACTGTCTTTCTGGATCTTTTACAGTAATTAAGGATTTCCTCCACAAAATCCCGTTCCTCATCAATCCCGTCCAGCCACTTCTCTACATACGCCTTCAGTTTGCTTCCCGTCAGGGCAAAGTAACCCTTCCCTTTGACTTCTTCCGGCAGCATGATGCATCTGTTTTCGGATTCGTTTTTGATTTCATTTTCAGATTCATTTTTAAATTCGTTTTCAAAAAATACTGACATTTTCTTTCCCTCATTCTTTCTCCTGGCGTGTTTGAAACGGCCTTTCGCAGCCTGCATATGTTTTTTACATGCTCTGGCTGCGTCTCTTAAAATTATTTTTCCGGGAGAGTACTGCTTTCTCCCCCGGAAAATATCGCTCAGATGCGGATTTTTTCATCTGCTCCTAATCGTTGCTTCTAATCGTCTTCTAATCGTTTTCAATCGTCCGCAAACAGCTCATCGATTCGTCTGCAATGCTCGATATAACCGGTTATTTCGCTCAGTTCTTCTGTTATTTCTCCGCCCAGTTCCTGGTAAAATTCAAGCAATCTCACCTTGCGCTCCATGCAGTCTGGCACTTTGATCCATTCATACGTCATCTTTCTGGCAAACAGGTCGTTCACATGATAAGGTTTCTGTATCTCCTGTTCTCCGTAATACTTCAGATCAATTTCTCTTTCTGCCGGCTTTGCCAGTTCCGCGCGCATCTGGCCGATAATAAAGTCCATGGAAAATGCAGGACTCTCCCATTCCAGAAAAGCACGGTACATTTCCACATCGGTATCGACGTCTCTTGGAAATCCCGGTGCTGACATGTATGGTGTCCGTATGTCTCTCAGATTGAAAAACAGAGTTGCATACCAGTTCAGATGCTCGAAATGTGTCTCTAACAGATAACGCAGCAGCGGCACATTTCCGGCTTTCATCACCTGATCCGGCTCTGCAAGTTCGATTAATCCTGTGTAGTGTTCCAGCATGTATTCTGTCAGCTCTTTCCCCTCACCGGCAACTGCCTGACCCAGTGCCTCTTTTTCTCCGTACGCCAGGCTTGCGCCATCGATATCATAATGGTCGATGCAGTAATCCAGCATCTCCGGACTGCCGGACAGAATCGCCGCTGTGAGAATACCCGGGATATAAAAATCTCCGACAATCGTTTCCCGGCGAATGCTGTAATAGGTTTTTCTGGCTCCCGGAATACGATCCCATTCACAGGTGTATTCCCAGTACTCCATATTTTCTTCCGTCATTTCCTCGTCTTTTGCTTCAAACATCTGCAGCAGGGAAACGTTTCCGCTCATCACAGCCGCCAGATAATTGGGCGCATCGGTCCAGCACAGTTCTTCATGAAGATACATCTTTCGGAACGCAACGACACCGTATTTATCCATGCTGATAAATTTCTTTGCAATTTTCTCCAGATGGGACGACTCCTGTACCTGAAGAAGTCCGTCAATCGTTGTGCAGATTCGAGTGCCCACAGGCAGACATCTTCCCTGCCGCAGCCTCTTCCATACCAGTAAGTATAGGCGGCCAGCGGAATGGCATTTCGGTTATACTGGTTTGGTTTCAGTTGATTTTCATCAAAGAATCTCTTGATTTCTTCCAGTTCTGCGTCCTGATCCAGGAGTTCCCGGATCTTTTTCGTATCCCAGACTGTTTTTCCGATATCATTTAAGGCTGTGGATTTTTTCAGGTGTACTTTCTGCAGTTCTTTCTCAAAAATCTCTCTTTCTACTGGGTTCATTGCATTTAAGACTGTCTCTTTCATTCGTTTTTCCTTCCATAATAATCTCTTTTTTCTCTTGTTAATTTCCTGTTCTTTTTGTTTCATCTCCATAAAGAAGCGCCTCTCCCAATGCTTCGATTTCGCCCCTGCAGACTACCGGGTTTTCCAGTTTGTAATGGTCGAAACCATATTCCAGCATTCCCATATCCCCTGAGAGAATGAGTGCGGTGAGTACATTTGGAATACAGAATTTTTTCGAAACGTTTTCCCGGCCTATCGTATAGCAAGGCAGCTTTCTGCTCCTACAAGGGGCAAATTCTTCCTTCCAGCCAAGGTCTTCTTCTTCATCCTCTTCTTCCATTTGTCTTTCCTTTTCAAATGCCTGCAATAGTGCAATATTGCCACTTAAAATAGCAACCAGCGTATTCGGTGCATCCGTCCAGAAGTTCGCGGATTCCTTTTGTATTCCAGACCGCTTTTCCTGCATCCCGGAAAGAGTGTGTCTGTTTTGTGTACACTTTCTGCAATTCTGCTTCCAGGATTTTTCTTTCCTTCGGATTCATTTTGTTTAAAACAGCTTCCTTCATCTTATATCTCCCCTTCCAATCTTCAGCGCAAGGCTGCTTTCCTTCGCTGTTTGCTGTTTTTTTTCGTCAGGTATCCTTAAAACAAGGGTACCACACTCCTTACCTTTTCGCATTCATCCGTCAGATGAAACGGATATTTTTCATTCATCTGTCAGATGAATTTTCTCGTTAATGTTCACTCAGTACCTGAACACTTGCTGTTCAGGTACGTAAGAATGTGATTCAGGTGTGAGCAGCCCTCCTTTTGCGAAGCAAAACTCTAAATGAGGCTGCTTACGTTACTGTTCGCAGGATACCTGTGAACAGTAACATTTTCTCCCTTGTAATCAAATGCCCTTTATGATAAGGTTAAGATATCTTTAGATTTGACTTTTATTCGTAGCTATGTCTGTAAATCATGCAGACACTTCCATTTAGAAAGGAGCAAATACCCCCGATGGGAATCTATCTAAACAGCAGCAGTGCTTTTGGATTATTTCGCAGAGATTGTCTATCAACCTATTTCATAGATAAATCTTCTATCTTAAAAGAACTTGTTCCACTCGTTGAATCAGATGATTATGATCCGGAAAAAACCGTTTTGAATTCTCAAAACAGTCAAAAATATGTGGCGATTACCAGACCGCGCAGGTTTGGAAAAACCGTCATGGCCAATATGATTGCTTCCTACTTTGGCAGAGGAATTGACAGCAGTAAAATTTTTGATCGATTAGCTGTCTCTCAGTATCCCTGGTATCAAAAGCACTTAAACCAGCATAATGTGATTCATATCATGTTCAATGAGATTCCTGCTGAAATCACCGATTATAACCATTATATAAACCGCATAAAAAAAACGCTGCTTCTGGATCTGCAAAAAGCTTACCCAGATGCTGCGATTGAAAAAGAGGACTCGGTATGGGATGCGTTGACCAGAATTTACGAATATTGTAACCAGGAACAATTTATTTTTATATTAGATGAGTGGGATTACATTTATCATCAGCCTTATATGACCGATGCAGATAAGACTGCCTATACCAAATTTCTGAGCAATCTTCTGAAAGATAAAGCTTATGTAGAAATGGCCTATATGACCGGTATTTTGCCAATTGCAAAATATTCCAGCGGTTCTGAACTGAACATGTTTTTTGAATATTCTATGGCAACCCGCGCAAAATTCAGCGAATATTTTGGGTTCACGGACGATGAAGTCGATCTGTTATATCAAAGATATTTGCAAATAGAAAAAAATCCTTCCGTTACGCGGGAAGGATTGGAATTATGGTACGATGGCTATCAGACCGCAGGCGGGAAAAAACTCTATAACCCACGCTCTGTCGTAGGGGCTTTAAGTGACAATCAATTGGGAAATTACTGGACAAGTTCTGGTCCGTACGATGAAATTTTCTATTATATCGGCGCAAATGTAGATGCTGTAAAAGATGATATTGCTCTTATGGTCGCCGACATTCCCGTTCCTGCCAAAATTCAGGAATATGCGGCAACGTCTATGGAACTGAAAACAAAAGATGAAATTTTTTCTGCCATGGTAGTCTATGGATTTTTAAATTATTCCAAGGGCTATATATCCATACCAAACAAAGAGTTGATGGACAAATTTGCCGAAGTAATTCAAAGAGAACCATCCCTTGGAAATGTTTACAAGCTTGCGAAAGAATCCGGCCGAATGCTTGCAGCTACAAAAGCCGGCGATACGAAAACAATGGCCGAACTGCTGGAATACGCACACAACACCCACAGCCCGCTGACACTGTATAACAATGAAGCGGAACTGGCTTCTATCATTCGCTGGGTATATTTGAAGGCTTTAGATTTTTATCGTATTGAACGGGAAGATAAAGCCGGTATCGGTTATGTTGATTTTATTTTCTATCCATTTCAAAAAAATGATGATGCCATTATCATAGAATTAAAAGTTAACCACTCTGCTGATGAAGCCATCCAGCAAATCAAAGACCGGCAGTATGCATTACGTTTTGAAGGAAAATTTGGCGAAAAAGCGGAATATACCGGTCGTATTCTCGCGGTGGGTATTGCTTACCATAAAGACGATATCAAAAAACTTCATGAATGTAAGGTGGAGGTTCTTCGTGAGAAAATTGTCTGATGCAGTTTTTCTGTCTATGATATTTATAAATTTTTTCTCATCCTTGATTTTTTAAGAGCAGGCGGAAATTCGCCTGCTCTTTTACACGCAATTTTATTCTTACCGTCATAGAAATTCTTACTTGCAAGTTTTCTCAGAGCTTGTTGGGGTACGCTCTAAGTTCTTTTCAAATTTCATGCAACTCTATCGTAATTTACAATTTTTCTTTCCGCTTTCTCATCTCTTTTAGTTTCTGGTTCATGCTTTCCGCCACCATATGGTCATTTACATATACGATCAGATTCACCGTAACATAAACTCCAATAATCAAAACCTCCATCAGCACGACCATTTTAGCTTTGCTGAAGTAAAACCATCCGAACGCTCTGCCAAGTCCCAGGACAGCACAATTGGCATAGATAAAATAGATGATCTGCCGTGCAATCATGCCCTGTTTGGATACTTCTTTTCCTTCCTCATCCGGGTACATCAAAATCGGGATGGAGCATACAGCGGAAACCAGAAGAATCTGCCAGAGAATCATGACACTGATCTGGGCATCCAGACCGCACATCACAGTAATATAGATCGCGGACGCAAGCAGAACGCACACGGTAATTTTCGAAAAAATATTTGCAAGAATTTTTATTTTATTCATCATTGTTTTCGCCTCCCTACAATCCCAGTCGTTCTTTCAGAACCGGCACATACTGCCGGGAAATAATCACTTTTTCCTCATTTTCGAGTAACGCTTCAAATCTGCCGCCAAAAGCAGGCGACAAATGCCGGATTTTGTCCAGATTTAGAATCATGGATTTGGAGGCCCGCATAAATGGAAAAGACACCAGCTGTTCTTCTAACTGATACAGTTTTTCTTTAACTTCATAAACATTCTTTTGTCCATAGGCAAAGACCTTATTGTCCGTTGCCTCAAAATAGAAAATATCCGGAAGTGCCAGAAGAGTAATTCCTTTTGCATCGTATCCCGTAATTTTTCGATCCCCGTTTTTCAGTTTGCAGATCAGATGGTTGATGTCCTCCGTCAGCACACGGCATTTGATGATGATTTCTTCCTCTTCGTCCGGAGATGGATTGATGATCGTTATCTTCACATTGGTTCCCTCTTTTCTTTTCCCTATCCTCTTTTATATCGGATTTTCTTGGAGATGTCTATCCCTTGTATGGTATGCTGTATAAAAATTTTCGAATCAGTTTCAACTTTTTTGCTGTATACGGCTGATAGCGGATCGGAAAATCCATCCATGTCTTTTTATCCACGATGCTGCGCTTATGTGTGAATTCCGCAAATCCGGCCTCACCGTGATAGCCGCCCATACCGCTTTCTCCTACACCGCCAAACGGCATCTCACTGGTAGCAAGATGAATCAGTGTGTCGTTGATGCATCCACCGCCAAACCGGCACATCTCCAGAACCGTTTTCTTCACCTTTTTGTTTTCCGTAAAGCAGTACAGGGCAAGCGGTTTGGGGCGTTGATTGATCCAGGAGAGTGCATCCTCAAGTTTTTCATACGTCAATACTGGCAGGATGGGACCAAAAATCTCCTCTTGCATGACCGCATCTTCCCATTCTACGTGATCCAACACAATAGGTTCGATCCGCAGTTGATAAACTTTCCAAAGACAATGCGTCTTGCCGCACGCCGGATCTTACTGCTTTTTTCTACAATGCATGGGCTTTTTCCGCCAAGTTCCAGTGTCACGGGCGTCAGATGTCTTGCAGCACTTTCCATGACCTGCTTTCCGACCGCTGCACTTCCTGTGAAAAAAATCTTATCAAATTTTTCCTGTAAAAGTGCCTGATTTTCCTCCCGTCCGCCTAAAACAACGGCAACATATTCTGGTGGAAAACATTCTTCTAACAGATCTTTCAGGACATTTGCACTGGCCGGTGCATAAGCACTTGGCTTTACCACCGCAGTATTTCCTGCCGCAATGGCATCTACCAGCGGTTCTAACGTCAGCAGAACAGGGTAATTCCACGGGCTCATAATCAGCACATTGCCATAAGGAGAAGGGCTTTGATAACTTTTCGCAGCGAACTGCGCCAGCGGTGTTCTGACATGTTTTTGTCTGCAAAGCCGCCCTAAGTGCTGCTTCATCCAGCGGATTTCCCCCTGCACCAGTCCAATCTCACACATCACACTCTCCGTCTTGCTCTTTCCAAGATCCGTATGCAGCGCTTTGCAGAGGATCTGCTCCTGTTTTTGCAAGGCCATTTCCAATCTGCTCAAAGCCTCCATCCGCACATACAAACGCCCATTTAATGCGGTACGAACCGAAACAATACGATCCGCATTTACAATCGTTGTCTTTGATGCACGCTACATACATTTTCTTGTTATTTTCTCTTCCAGCTGATACAGTCTGCTTTTAATTTCATAAAACTTATTTGACGTATAAGCAAACACCTTGTTTTGCACTGCCTCGAAATATAAAATATCTTCTGTTCTTATGGAAACACATTATTTCTTTTCTGTGTATCCCCGGATAGATTCCCCTTTGCTTCTTACATACTCTTTTATTTCTGCAAATTCTTTCGTAAAATTTACATATTCGAGTATAACGCCCCCTTTTTCCGGGTCATCGATCTCTCTTTCTGTAATATTCATAACTGTCTCTTTTCTCATTTTTTATTCATTCTATAGTCGAAGGATATATTTACTTCCCATCTTTCTCCGGAAGAGCTGTCATGCACAAAAAAATAATTCCAAATACCACAACACATCCAACCATAAGCATCACCATCTGATTTACACTTACTACAGACCCCTGGAACTTCGGGTTACAATCCAGTGTATCACGAATCGCAGTAATCATTTCTTCTGGCAGCTGATTGTTCTCCATCTCTTCGAAGATTCCACGGAGCATATGATTTTTCAACAGAGAAGTTCCGTAGGTACTTGGCAGATACGACAGTACTTTCTGCAGGCCGCTGCCGAAATTTGAAATCGGCATGTAAGCTCCGCATAAAAATCCATACCCGGCACTTACGATCGTTCCCACTGCGGATAACTGACCCTGGGTTGTCAGTGGAAAACTGACGATGCTTGACAACGTGCTTCCAAAGAGTACCAGTAAAATTTCATCGAGAAGAACCCAGAATACATCTACAGCGCTCATATACCAGCCCATTTTGTACATATAGCCAAGGCATAATACAAGCGCAAGCCCATTCACCAGCAGGGAATTGACTACAGTAGATAAAAAATACCCAAGATAAAGCTGTGCTTTGCTGATTGGCGATACATTAAAATCTTTCCTTGTTCCGTTTGCCCGGTCCTGTACCATCGTAAGATTCACGCAGAATGTCACAGTCACACAGCTGACTGCCAGAAGAGCCGCGGCAAGCTGTGCGGCCACCGTTCCATCGACCAGTTTGTCTGAGATTGTAATCATGTCCGGGATCGCGGACACAAAGGAATCTCTGTATACGTTTGCCAGAAATGTAGCATACAGCAAAATCAGAATTCCCGGAGTAATTAAAGCCGAAAAAAACATTCCTCTGTCTTTAAAAAACAATTTTCTGTTTCGACTTATAAGTGCAAATACTGCCTTCATCTGTGCTCACCTCCCAATGTTTTTCCGGTTACAGCAAGAAATACATCATCCATTCTGCCCTTTACCACTTCATAATCACGGAATATTTCCTGATGTTCCACGATCAGCCGGGTAGCCTCTGCGGTATTTTTTACTTTTAACTGATAGCCATCCCGGATCTTTTTTATACTCTCTGCCAGTGTTTTGATTTCTTCTTCTGTCACACCATAAACAGACATAGTGTCCTGCACATACTCATTTTTCAGCTCAAAAGGAGTTCCTTCTGCCACGATGCTTCCTTTATCCAGAATCACCACATAACCGGCATTTGCAGCTTCTTCCATGTAGTGCGTAGTCAGAAAAACTGTCAGCTTTTCTTCCACTCGAAGTTTTTCAATGATATCCCAGATCAAAAGCCGCGTCTGTGGGTCAAGTCCTGTCGTTGGTTCATCTAAAATCAGAAGTTCGGGCCGATGCAGCAAGGCTCTTGCAATATCAATTCTTCTTCTCTGTCCGCCGGACAGTTTTCCGACCGGCCGGTTCAGATAATCTCCGAAATCAAAAATCTCCACCAGTTCCCGCAATCTTTTTTCAAACGCTTTTCCTGTTATTCCATAAAGCGCTGCTCTGTTTTTCAGATTTTCCCTGACGGTAAGTGGCTTGTCCAGCACACTGTCCTGAAATACCACGCCAAGCATTGTTCCAACTTTCCTTCCGATCTTATCCAGATCTGTGCCCTGGATCTGAACCGTTCCGCTGTCTTTGCGAAGCTGCCCGCAGATGATCGAAATCGTTGTGCTCTTCCCTGCCCCGTTTACACCAAGGAATGCAAAGAGCTCTCCTTTTTTCACCTGAAAACTCAGATCATTGACTGCTTTTACATCACCAAAGCTTTTCTTTAAATGAGTGATTTTAATCATATCTGTTTCCATTACGCCTGCCCTCTCCTTTGATTTCTTTGCTGTTCCACATAAAAAATATCAGACAATTTCAATTGATACAAAACGTGATTTTTATATCCACATACCGATGTTTGTCCAAATACAGCTTCCCGAACATTCTGCACCCAGGATGCTTCCCTGTTGTGGCAATATACCATAACATGTTCTTCCCGCTTTGGATCAATCTGTTCCACCTCACATGTCATCCATCTCACCCCCAGTTATTCCTATTTCTTTTATATATGATTTTACAGCATTCGTCCAGTCTGCATGATGTGAAATGCAGAAATTCGCGGGTAAGATGCCAATTTCTGTTGTCTGCTCGTCTGGCGCATAGGAATTCATAAAAATAAGTGGAAAGCCATGTCAATGGACATGCAAATTTCCACTTATTCATTTTCATAAATTTTTTAATCACTTGAAACTCCACGTCATGAATTCCCTCTTATCTCAATTTATTTTTCTCCATTTTCTTAACAGGAATTTTACACCCTCTATTGTACAATGCAAACATCGAAAGGTCAATAAACGGACTTTGAACATTGAAAGGAGTATTTTAATGAAATCTGAAAAAGCAACACAGATTCTTTTACTTGCAGCCGGTCTGGTGTTTTTCCTTGTCGGGATCTTCCGCGGAGAAGCAGCGGTTGTTCTTAGCAAGGCAATAAAATTATGTATGGAGTGTGTAGGAATTGGATAAGAAAATGAAATCAAACAAAAACTTTCTGGCCCGCTTCCGCGGATGGATTCAGGCAGCTGCTACACTGCTGACCAACATTCACATCCCGAATCTGTTTAAAGGGAAAATTTATCAGGGAAATGTAAAAACGATGTGCGTCCCGGGACTAAACTGTTAC
>ENA-OQCX01001137-OQCX01001137.1-human-gut-metagenome-genome-assembly--contig:-NODE-1137-length-12861-cov-1.950134_pt1 | contig 12861 bp, 18 predicted proteins | sample MGYA00242762_ERZ504587 | MGnify/ENA primary metagenome ERZ504587 (study PRJEB26092, sample SAMD00036337) | human gut metagenome | host: Homo sapiens | study: EMG produced TPA metagenomics assembly of...
CTTTCCTTGATGAGCGCACCCTGAAACGCTCCCGTCTCCGCCTCCGGCATCCTTAATTTCCCGCACGAGGAGGCTTCGCCCCGCCTACACATCCCCCGAGCGACAGTTCATCCAGGGATAAATCCAACGCCTGGCTCAAAAGGCTTAGCTTCTCTGTTTCCGGATAGGCTGCCTCCTGCTCCCAGCGGGAAACCGCCTGCCTGCTCACGCCGCATTGCTCTGCAAGCGCCTCCTGCGAATAACCCCGCGCCCTGCGCGCAAGGCTAATTTTTTTGACCATACGCCATGTTGACCCCTCCCAAACAACAGCATACCACGGCCCCCGAGGGCCCTCCACCACTCGCAGATTGCGCTTTCGCAATTTCAGGTTGCCTAGTGACAAAAAAGCAGCCCCGCGTTAAAGTCAAACGCAGGGCTGCCCGATCCATACGGCTCGATAAAAACTTAATAATAAACGCAGAAGCGCGACGACCTTGCCCAGAATGGCAACCTCTGTGACGATAATCGGCTCAAACGCATCGTTCTCCGGCTGAAGGCGAAAATGGCCGTTTTCCTTATAAAAGCGCTTTACCGTCGCCTCGTCTTCCATCATCGCAACCACAATCTCACCATTGCGCGCCTCCGGCGTTTGCTCTACCACCACGATATCGCCGTCGTGAATGCCGGCATTCAGCATGCTTTCGCCGCGCACATGCAAGGCAAAGAGCGGTTTATCGCGGGATACATGCCCCGTGTAGGGGAGATAACCTCGATTTGCTCCACCGCCAAGATCGGCTGACCGGCCGTGACCGTGCCGAGCAAGGGCACATGCGTCACATTCTCCGCCTGCCCGTTGATGCGGATGGAGCGCTTAAGCATTGGGTCACGCGTGATATAGCCCGCCGCCTCGAGCGCATCAAGGTTTGCCTGCACGGAAGAGGTGGATTTGAGGCCCACAGCGGCGCCAATCTCCCTCACAGAGGGGGGGACGCCATCCTGCGAACGCTCCATTAAATATTCGTAAATACGCTGCTGTGTATCGTTAATTCGGTCCATCGCAGTCTCCTCCAAGCTATCAAAAACAATTCCATCTGCCTGCTTTTCTTAAAGCACGGTTGTATTATAGCACATATTTTTTTAAAAAGCAAACATTTGTTTGCAATTTATTTTACTCAATGCACAATTTGTATAAAATGGGCTTTTTAGAAGTTTGTTCATAAGAAAGCACAGGATTGTTCAAGGAAAATTCATAGCCGCGTAACAAAAAAATCAGAGACCACAGCTATAATAAAACTGTGCTCGACAGAGAAAGGAGCCGCACCGAGTATCGACTGAGCACATGCTCTACCCCTCCTCAAAGCAACCCCTCAATTGGAAAAAACGGCTGGTGTTAACCGGCCGTTTTTTCTGCCTTTTAGGCAAGGTTATCCCGGTGTGAAGCGCTCATTCGGCGGATTCGCGCCGTTTTTTATTCAGAAAACATGATGCAGGTTACCCCGTCTGAACAGCAGCTTAGCGAATAAAGGGCCTGCATTTCCGGGCAATCGCCCACAAAAAAGGAAGGGATTGGAGCCCCGCTTTTGGGGATTCTACTCCTTGTGGAGAAAGTCCGTCCTGTGCTAAACTATCGTGGGGGAAGAGTTGAATCTTTCTTCTCCCCCGGGATGCAGGCCTCCTCGGAGGCCGCTTCCTTCCATAAAGGAGATGTTCTTGAATGAGAAAGACGAAAATTGTCTGTACAATGGGGCCCGCTACAGAGGACGATAAGGTTTTGCGGGAGCTGATGCGATCCGGCATGGCCGTCGCCCGTTTCAACTTTTCACACGGGGACCATGAAATGCATAAAAAAACGCTGGAACGCGTTGTGCGCCTGCGGGAGGAGCTGGATCTCCCCATTGCCACCATGCTTGATACAAAAGGGCCGGAGATCCGCCTTGGCTCCTTTAAAAACGGGAAGGTCCTCCTGAAAAAGGGCACGGCTTTCACCCTGCGCGCCTCGCCTATGGAAGGGGACGAAACACAGGCCTCTATCAGCTTTCCGGATCTTGCGGGAGACGTGCAGGAGGGCTCTACCATTTTGCTCGACGATGGGCTCATTGAGCTCACTGTGCGCGGCATCCGCGGCGGCGATATTGTCTGCCGCGTTCAAAACGATGGCTTTATCTCCAACAATAAGGGCGTCAATGTGCCGAACGTCCACCTCTCCATGCCCTTTATTAGCGAACGCGACCGGGAGGATATTATTTTTGGCATTCAAAACGGCTTCGATTTCATCGCCGCATCCTTTGTCCGCACAGCGGCGGATGTGCTGGAGATCCGGAAGATCTTCGACGAATTCGATTGTCATGGCGTGAATATTATTGCGAAGATTGAAAATCAGGAAGGCGTTGAAAACATCGATCAAATCCTGCGCGTATCCGACGGCATTATGGTCGCGCGCGGCGATATGGGCGTGGAAATTCCGCTTGAGGATGTGCCGGTGCTGCAAAAGATGATTATCAAAAAGGTATATAATGCGGGCAAGCAGGTCATTACCGCTACGCAGATGCTGGAATCTATGATCAAAAACCCGCGCCCAACCCGTGCGGAGGCGACGGACGTTGCCAACGCAATTTATGACGGCACGAGCGCTATTATGCTCTCCGGAGAAACAGCCGCGGGCCAATACCCTGTGGAAGCGGTGCGCACCATGGCCCGCATCGCAGAGCGCACAGAGCAGGATATTGACTATATCAAGCGCTTTAAGCTCCGTGAGGTGGAAACAAACCCCGATGTGACCACTGCCATCTCCCATGCCACATGCACCACGGCGCACGACCTCGGCGCCGCGGCGATTATCACGGTAACAAAATCCGGAAAAACAGCGCGTATGATTTCAAAATTCCGCCCGAACTGTCCGATCATCGGCTTCAGCACGGAGGCGCGCGTCTGCCGCCAGCTCAACCTCTCCTGGGGCGTCACCCCGCTTCTCATCGAAGAAAAAGCCTCTACGGACGATTTGTTTAATCACGCCGTTGATTCTGCGGAATACGCGGGCCTTGTGAAAAGCGGTGAGTTGGTTGCCATCACGGCGGGTGTGCCGCTTGGCATCTCCGGCACAACAAATATGATGAAGGTTCACGTTGTCGGCCACATCCTTGCCACCGGGCGCGGCGTGACGAAAAAGAAAACTTGCGCGCGGCTGTGCGTATGTGAATCCGCCCGGCAGGCACAGGCCGAATTCCGCGACGGTGATATTCTTGTAATCGACCACACTACAAACGATATGCTTCCCCTCCTGAAGCGGGCTGGCGGCATCATCACCCAACAGGACGGGATGAACTCCCACGGCGCAATCGTCGGCCTGAGCCTCGATATTCCTGTGATTATTGGCGCCAAAAATGCGACAAACGTGCTGCGTACCGGCGCTGTTGTAACGCTGGAGCTGAGCGCGGAGTGGTGCTCAGCAGCAGCGCGGCACCGGGCGTGTGATAAAAACGAGATTCATCTCCAACGGAAGGGAGCGCTTTGGGATGGCCTATCATTTTTTTGCGATGGTTTCCCGCATGAAATATATCGACCGATGGGCACTTATGCGAAACACGCGGCAGGAAAACCTTACGGAGCATTCCCATGAGGTGGCCGTCATCGCGCACGCGCTTGCGGTGCTACGCAACCGCCGCTTTGGCGGGCATGTTGATGCGGCCCGTGCAGCGCTTTTGGGCCTCTACCATGACCTGCCTGAAACGCTCACGGGCGACCTTCCCACCCCAGTCAAATATCATAATCCTGAAATTCGGGCCGCCTACCAGGCGGTGGAGGATTCTGCCTGCTCGAAATTAACCTCTATGCTACCGGAGGACCTCCGGCCGGATTACGAACCGTTCTTCTTTCCAGCTCAAGTGGACGCACCGCTCTGGCCGCTCGTTAAGGCGGCGGATAAAATCAGCGCGCTTGCAAAATGCATGGAAGAGGAAAAGGCCGGCAACCGGGAATTCATCCGCGCAAAAAGCGCGTTGCTTGCCTCCATTCACGCGATGCGGCTGCCGGAGGCAGAGTGCTTCCTTGCAGAATTTCTGCCCGGCTATGCGCTAACGCTGGATGAATTAGAGTAACAACCAGCCCACGGGCTTTTGTGCTGCCTTTGCACATATTTTTTAAAAAATTTCCAAAAATGCGCCACCCCCGCCCTTTGATTTTGGAAGGCGGGGTTCGCTTTTTACGGCAAATCGTTGAAACGCTCCACTTTTTGCAGTATAATAATGAGAAACAGTCCGGTACGCTGCGGGGCCTTGCCTGATCCTGATGCGCTGCTGAAATTGACTGATTGAAAGGAAGTGTCCGTATGAATCCGGAGCTATTGCAAATTCCAAAGAGAATACGGGAGTTGAGAGAAATTCTCGACCTATCCACCATTGAGGTAGCGGAGAAGCTCGGCGTCACGCTCGATGAATACCAGCGCTATGAGAGCGGCGAGCAGGACATTCCCGTCAGCACCCTGTATGAGATTGCTAATATCCTCGGCACGGACTGCACCGTCCTGCTCACAGGGGATACCCCGCGCATGAATGTCCACACGGTCGTGCGCAAGGGAGAAGGCGTATCCGTTGACCGTTATGAGGCTATCAGTTTGAAAGCCTCGCTTTTAACTTTATGCATCGCAGCATGGAGCCCATGCTGGTCACCCTAGAAGTTCAGGAAAAAGACCCTCCGCTCGTTATTCACGGCGGTCAGGAATTTAACTTCGTCCTTGAGGGCCAAGTGAAAGTGACCGTCGGTAAGAATTCCTTCATTCTCAATGAGGGAGACTCGATTTATTTTGACCCCAAGCTTCCTCACGGCCAGTCGGCTGTTGGCGGAACGACGCGCTTTTTAACGATCATCAATGAATAACGAAACCGGAGGCCAAAACAATGGACGATATTATCAAACGCTACTGTCCGCGGATCGCATTCGATTCGTATGAAGATATGAAGGAACACTTCACGATTGACGTGCCGGAGGATTTCAACTTTGGCTTCGACGTGGTAGACGCCTGGGCGGAGCTGGAGCCGACCAAGCAGGCCCTGCTCTGGACCAACGACGCGGGCGACATGAAGCGTTACACCTTTGCCGACATGAAGGCCGGTAGCAACCGCGCGGCAAATTTTTTTAAATCCAAAGGCATTCGTAAGGGCGACTATGTAATGCTGATTTTAAAGCAGCGCCCGGAGGTCTGGATGTGCTTCACCGCCTTACATAAAATCGGCGCGGTGGTCATCCCCGCCTCCTTTCAGCTCACCCCACACGATCTGGTTTACCGCCTGAACGCGGCGGGTGTGAAGATGCTCGTCACGGTGGACGACGCGGAAATCATTCAGCACTGCGAGGATTCCTTAGCCGACTGCCCAACCGTGGAAACCTACGCCGTGCTCGGCGAGCAAATCCCGGCGGGCGCGGTCGATTTTGCAAAGGCGCTCGCAGAGCAGAGCGACGTATTCGAGCGCCCCACTGGAGAGGACTCCACAAAAGTAACAGACACCATGTTGCTCTATTTCTCCTCCGGTACAACCGGCATGCCGAAAATGGTGCGGCACGATTACTCCCATCCTCTCGGCCAGATCACGACCGCGCGCTTCTGGCAGTGTGTGCAGGAAAACCGTGTCCACCTCACGCAGACGGATTCCGGCTGGGCAAAATTCGCCTGGGGTAAAATTTATGGTCAATGGATCTGCGGTGCCTGCATCGGCGCATACGATACCGAGAAATTCACGCCGCACGGCATGTTGGAGGCCATCCAGCGGTTGCGTCCGTGCACCTTCTGCGCGCCAGCAACCATTTACCGATTCCTGATTAAAGAAGATTTGACACAATACGACTTCAGCTTCATCGAGCACGCCTCCCTTGCGGGCGAGCCGCTCAACCCCGAGGTTTCAATCAGATCGAGCGCCAGACGGGGCTTCGCATTCACGAGGCTTCGGCCAGTCTGAAACCTCGGTGCTGCTGGCCAATTTTCCGTGGGTGGAAATCCGCCCCGGCTCCATGGGCAAACCCGCCCCGATCTACGACATCGATCTGCTCGATGAGGACGGAAACTCCTGCGAGGACGGTATCGTCGGCTCGATCTGCATCAAAATACGGACAAGAAGCATCCAACCGGCCTGTTCCGTGAATACTGGAAAGCGCCGGACGCGATGGCCCGTTCCTGGAAAAACGGCGTTTACAACACGGGCGATACCGCTTGGCGCGATGCGGACGGCTATTATTGGTTCGTCGGCCGCAATGACGACGTGATCAAGTGCTCCGGCTACCGTATCGGCCCCTTTGAGGTAGAAAGCGCGCTGATGGAGCACCCTTCCGTGCTGGAATGCGCGATTACCGCCGTGCCGGACCCGGTACGCGGGCAGGTCGTCAAGGCGACGATTGTGCTGGCGCGCGGCTATGAGCCGAGCGATTCGCTGGTAAAGGAATTGCAGAATCATGTGAAGCACGCGACTGCACCGTATAAATATCCGCGCGTGGTGGAGTTTGTAGACGAGCTGCCCAAGACGACGAGCGGAAAGATCATGCGCACGGCGATCCGCGCGAACGATATGCAGAAGCTACAAAAATAAATTATCAATTATTTATAAATGGCGCGGGAACAGGATTTTAACCCTGTTCCCACGCTTTTTATGTATTATGCCTGTAATTAATTTGTTCCCCCTCGGCGCAGCTTTATCCTTGCAGTCGGTTTGGGCTAGAACGATAACTGGAATGCGCTCGTGCCTCCACGCTCACCGTCAGCGCAAAATGATCGGAGATACTGACCCCTTCATATGGCTCTGTCGCGCACACGCGGCAATCCGCCGCACCTTCCAGCGGCAGGTTTCGTACATAAAAATGATCGATGTTACGCGGGTACAGCTCGTCCAGCGCATCAAGCTGGTGGTAGAGCGATTTTTGCCTCTGCTGCGCTTCCTCGGTATAATAGGTTTGCAAATTCGTATTGTGGAGCGGATCCCACGTCGCATATCCATCCTCCCGCGGGATGAGCCGCTCAAAGCCGCGCCCTCGCAAAATCTCCAGCTCCGGCCACCCGGCCTCGGCGTTGAAATCACCCGCGACGATCAGTGGCGCATCCGGCGGCACGGTTTGTTCCAGCCAGTTGCAGAGCCGCGTGGCTTCCGTGCGCTTGCAACGCTCCATTTCCCGCAGCCTTACCTCCGCCTGCGCAATTTGTTCTTTGGGGAATCCCCACTCCTGCGCGAGCGCGGGCAGCTTCGCCCGGTTTTCATCCGTGACCGCTGGTCCCGCGACCCAATGCGTGACGCAAACATAAAGCGGCCGCCCCTCTGGCAGCATGCAGCGCACAAGCACCGCCTGTGTCAGATTGTCGAAATGGCAGGAGAAAAAATTGCCGCAATAGCCTTTCCTCCTAAATGCGTTCTCCCAATATATTGGGGGGAAAGGGAGGGGCTGGCAAGAACCAGGTCTCCCTCGCGCAGATTCAATGGGAAGCCAAGTTCCGGCCCGCAAGCCCGCTACCCCCATATGGCCGAGCGGCACATACCCCAGCTCCTCTGCCAACCGCTTGCCATAGGAAAAGAGCGGATTCGCCTCATTGAGGCATACAATGTCCGGCCGCTCCTTGCGCAGCACAGCGCACAGGCCTTGAAACCGCTTTTCCCGCACCTGCTTGGTTTCATACTCTTCCAACCGGATCAGGCCATGATAGCGAAAGCCGGACCAGACATTGAGCGTAAAAAGCTTGATATGTGCCAAAAAATCGCCTCCTAAAAGTTAAGCGCCGGTGAGCTTCCGCACAGCGGGCCCCGGCGCGCTTTTCGTTTTAAAATTAGCCGTTGAGGGCTGCAAAGTTCTTTTTGTTCGCCTTGTAAAGCTCCTGGAAAACGGCGTAGTTGCGGTCATAGATCGGCTTAACAGCCGGATTGGGTGTGAAGGTTTTTTTTCGCCGGCACCATCCGTTTCGCTTCATCGAGGCTCGGCAGCAGGCCGAGGCCGACCGCCACCACGACCGGCGGCGCCGACCGCACCGACGTTTTGCGGGCTGTCAACCGTTTCAACCTTGCGGCCAATGCAGTCCGCCAGGATCTGGCACGTCACGTCAGACAATGCGCCGCCGCCGACGAACCGGATCGTATCGGAAGTTTTGATCTTCTTCTCCTCTGTCTCCAAGAACCAGCGCAGATGGAAGCAAACGCCCTCCGTCACGGCGCGGATGAGCTCTGTCTTACCGGTTTCCAGGCTGATGTTAAAGAACATTCCGCGCGCGTTCGGATCCTCAAACGGGCAGCGGTTACCATGCAGCCAAGGGGTAAAGATTCACGCCGTTTGAGCCTGCTGGCACTTCGCTGATGACCTTCGCCATATAGTCGTAAAGGCTAGTATAAACCGCCTCTTGCATTCCGCCACATGCTTTTTCTCCAAATAGATATCGATCTCATCGAGCGCCAGGTGATCCTTCACCCATTCAAGGCACTTGCCCGCCGTTTCCAACTCTGCGAAATAGTTGAACCGCTCCGGCTGCGCGCCCACGATCGCCGCAACCATGGCGGAAGCATCCACAATGCTTTTGTCGACCACGGTGGAGACCCAGCCGCTTGTGCCGCAATAGATATGCGTATCGCCCAATGCGGTGGAGCCGGCCCCCACGCCGATGAGGGAAGCGTCCCCGCCGCCGCCGAACACGGCGGTGCCCGCTTTCAGGCCGAGTTCAGAAGCCGCTTTTTCCGTGATTTCCCCGACCTTGTCGGTGGATTGCTTGATCGGCGCAAGGTGATTCATGTTTACGCCGAGCATATCGCACATCTCCCGGCTCCATCCCTCCTTGCCCTTGCGGATATCATAGATCAGGGCGGCAAAGGCGGAATCCTGCGTCATAACAAATTCACCCGTCATTTTGCAGATGAGGAATTCCTTCACATCCAGCCACTTATGTACGCGCTTAAAATTCTCCGGCTCGTGCGCCTGCACCCACTTGTATTTCCACACAGGGTCTTTCACGCTCGCCGCAACCGCGCCGGTAATTTGCAGGCTTTTGAGCAGCTTAAATACATTTGCGCCCGCGATTTGCGGGCCATGGGCCAGGCCCTTTTTCAGCTCCTCCCGTGCACGCTGGTCCATATAGCTCATCGCGCGGCGCACCGGCTCCCCGTCCTTATCCACAAGGACGACTCCCTGCATCTGGGAGCAGAAGGAAACGCCACTGATCCGCGTCGGGTCCATGCCGGAAGCGTCCAGCACCTCCCGCGTGCTCGCGCACATAGCTTCCCACCATTCGGCGGGCTCCTGTTCCGCGCCGCCATCCGGCAACACATAGAGCTCATACCCACGCATGGCCGCCGCCGTCAAACGGACAACCTCGCCGATCTCGAACAGGCAGGTTTTTACGCCAGTGGTGCCCACGTCGTAAGTGATAACATAGGTCGGTTCTTTCATGCAAAGCCCTCCAAAAATATGATTCCAGTTCACACACAAAGCTTATTGTTACGGGGGTTCCCCGCTGCTTTCATTCACGCCGGGCAGGCGCTTCCTGCCCCAGGCCCGTTGTAAACGCGCCTTCAATAAATTTGAGCATTTGTTCCACAACAAAATCATCGCGGGAAAGGATATCCTCGCCTGCATAAATTTTAAACCGCTCCTGATAATAGCCGCAGGCATAGGAAAACTGAAGATTTGTAAAGAGGTTATCAAGCAAAAAGGCAAACATGCGCGGGTCAACATCCCTACGGATCAGCCTTCCTGCTGCGCCTGCGCAATGACCTGCGTGTACACGGCGGCGGAAACCGTCTCCATATCCTGCGAGATCAGCCGTACCAGCTCCGCATTATTTTCCGACGTCATTTCATTATAGAGCTTGATGAGATCCTCGAGCTGCCGGGAAGTGGTCTGCACAGTGCGGATAATCAGCTCCAGCTTATCGCGGACATCCATATCCGCTTGAGACAGCGGCCCGAGCGTCTCCTCCAATATGGAGATGCCGTGGTGCACGGCGGTTAGGAACAGATCCTGCTTTGTATTAAAATACTTATAGAGCGAGCCGACGCTGACGCCCGCTTTGCTGGCGATCACATTAATATTGGCATTATCGAAGCCCTTGTTGGCAAATTCCCCGATTGCCGCAGCCAAGATTCTACGCCGCTTCTCCTCCGGGATATTTTCAAACGTTTTCTTATGATAAATTGGCTGGTTTCCACCGGTTGTATCCATAGCGTCCTAGCCATCCTTTCCTGCGCGCCAGCCTAAGGCCGGGCCATCCCGCCGGCGCAAAACACACGCTCAAAAATGAGTGGCTGCTCACCGTTTTTCTTATTTTAACATACTGACGGAAAAAATCAATGAAAATACAGAGTTTTTTTGCATTTTCCCTCCCAGAGCCTTGTCGACGCCTTTGCGTAGGTCGTCTATTCTGAAAAATGCCCTATCCAACTTTCTCGCCTCCCCACAGCCGCATCGCTACCACATCCCACGGCAGCCAATCAAACGGGCATAATATGATATGCCTCTAAATCCTCATAAAAAATTCATAAAATTTCATTTGACAAGCTTGAAAAGTATGCTATACTGTAGGTGAGCGGAGATTCACCCTTTCACGAGGAAATCTCCATAAAAGCCCGAATTTCGAGAGAGTCAATATGAAGGAGGAAACTAAACGTATGGACAATCGTTATGCTATCAGCAATTATCCGGATGCGGCGGCCGTCACCAAGCAGCTCGACGAGTTGATTAAGCTGCCGATCTACACCATCAGCCCAGAAGCCCTCAAGCGCTATGAAGAGGATTATTTCGACAAAAAGTGCGCGAAGTCCAAAGAGATGATCGAGGAGGCCAAAACGGTAATCCCCGGCGGCGTGCAACATAATCTTGCCTTCAACCACCCGTTTCCGCTGGTGTTCACCAAGGCGGAGGCGCGTATCTCTATGATGTCGACGGCAACAAATACTATGACTTTTTGCAGGCTGGCGGCCCTACGGTGCTCGGATCTAACCCAAAGGTTGTGCGCGATCAGGTCATTGAACTGCTCAACACCTGCGGCCCTTCCACCGGCCTGTTCCACGAATTTGAATACAAGCTTGCCAAAAAGGTATGCGATAGCGTGCCCAATGTTGAAATGTTCCGCATGCTCAACTCCGGTTCCGAGGCCTGCATGCTGCGGTGCGTGTCGCGCGCCTTGCCACGAAGAATAAAAACATCATCAAGATGGGCGGCGCTATCACGGCTGGAGCGATCAGCTCGCCTACGGCATCCGTGTTCCCGGCTCCAAGTTCACACAAGCGCACGGCGTTCCGCTTTACATCTTTAAACACACGCAGGAGTTTTTCCCGAACGATCTCAACGATTTGGAGCGCAAGCTCCGTTTCAATCAGATGCGCGGCGGCACGGCGGCGGTCTTCATTGAGCCGGTCGGCCCAGAGAGCGGTACACGCCCGCTGGATAAGGATTTCAACAAGGGCGTAGAGCGTCTCTGCCGCAAATACGGCGCGTTGCTCGTATTCGACGAGGTTGTCACAGGCTTCCGTATCGGCATGGCAGGTGCGCAGGGCTATTTCGACGTTTCCCCCGATCTCACGGTATTCGGCAAGGTCATCGCGGGCGGTTATCCGGGCGCGGGCGGACTCGGCGGCAAAAAGGAATATATGAAATATCTCGCCGCCGGCATCCAGACGGGCGACAAGGTTCACAAAGCGCTCATTGGCGGCACGATGGCGGCAACGCCTATCAGCTGCGTAGCTGGTTACTACACGCTTGAAGAAATCGAGCGCACCAACGCCTGCCAGAAGGCCGGAGAAATGGGCGACCGCATCACCACCGGCCTGCAGCAGCTCATCAAGAAGCACGGCTTGCCGTTTGTCGCCTTTAACCAGGGCTCGATCTGCCATCTGGAAACGGTCGGCACCATGCATTTCTCCATTGACTGGGGCAAGCTGTGGAAGGTGCCGGGTGTTCTCAAAGCAACTTCCGAGCGCAAAGCGGTTATGGAGCACATGGGCGCTGCCTACATGGCGGAGGGCCTCGTAACCTTAGCCGGCAGCCGCTGTATACGAGCGCTGCCTATACGCCGGAGATGATCGACGATGCCCTGACCCGTTTCGACAGAGTGTTCGATACGATCACAGTTCAAAAATAACCCGATTTTTCCGGCGGCGTTGCTGCGCCGCCGGAATTTTTCAGTAAAGGAGGCTTATTCGTTGGATATGGAAATCATGCAGGCCAAGGAGCTTGTGGTCCGTGCAGGCAAACAGCTTGTGGAAAGCGGCCTCATCGCGCGCACCTGGGGCAACGTCAGCTGCCGTGTGAGCGACACGCAATTTGTGATCACCCCCAGCGGCAGGCATATGAAACTCTTACGCCGGAGGAAATCGTCCTGGTCAATATTGCAGATCTGAGCTATGACGGGGATGTAAAGCCTCATCGGAAAAGGGCATCCATGCCTCCGCCTATCAGCTCCGACCGGAAGTCAACTTTGTCATCCATACGCATCAGGTAAACGCCAGCATTGTCAGCCCTCTGGGCTTTGATATCAACAATGTTGCGCCGGAGAGCGCGGCGATCATCGGCGACCACGTCCCAATGGCCGCTTACGGCCTGCCAGGCACCGGAAAGCTGCGCAAAGGGGTCATTGCCGCCATCGAGCGCTCTGACAGCAAAGCCGTCATCATGGCGCACCACGGCGCCGTATGCATGGGCAAGGATTATGAGGAAGCATTCGCTGTCGCCTCCGAGCTGGAGAAGGTGTGCGCTCGCCACATTGTGGAACGCTACCGCGAAGCCACGGGCAAAGTGATCGATACCTTTGAAGAAATTCATGATTACGTAATTGAAACCATCGGCAAAAAGGGCAGGGACGCCGCTCCTGTTACCGCTTATGAGAGCGAACGTGACGGCGCGATGTGCAACTTGACCAAGCCCGGCAGCGAGGAG
>ENA-OQCX01001138-OQCX01001138.1-human-gut-metagenome-genome-assembly--contig:-NODE-1138-length-12855-cov-2.474466_pt1 | contig 12855 bp, 15 predicted proteins | sample MGYA00242762_ERZ504587 | MGnify/ENA primary metagenome ERZ504587 (study PRJEB26092, sample SAMD00036337) | human gut metagenome | host: Homo sapiens | study: EMG produced TPA metagenomics assembly of...
TAAAATTAAAAGCTTGTTTTGCTTACGTCCGTAAGCGTGTATCACGTAGAACACATATACTATCCTTAACCCGAGGTCATTGTTGTGGATGTGGACATTGTAGTTGTCATGTGCCCCATCCCTAATGTGGTGGTTGTATGGAGATAGTATATCGTCATTTTATTATTGTTCTTCTTCTGTTTTTTATTTGAACGATGCAAATATAAAAACAATTTCCTACAATCTATCACAATTTCCCATTTTTTTGCGATAAAATATAAGAATGGTTTTTATTAAAGCAGAAATAAGACAAAAACTTTTATCCTGCCCATGTTGATATGCAGAACTATTTCCTTACCTTTGTACAAATTCAGCCTCAAGTTGCGCTGTTTTAATTATCCCGTAAGAATATGGCAAAGGAAAAGACTGTATATGTATGCACCAACTGTGGGCAGGATTCACCCAAATGGGTAGGGAAATGTCCGTCTTGCGGTGCATGGAACACATACGTAGAAGAAATTATACGCAAGGAACCTGCAAACAAAAGACCGGTATCCGGCCTGGAATCCGTAAAAAGCAAGCCTGTCACACTGAATGACATTACCGGAGGGGACGAACCTCGAATTGATATGCACGACGAAGAACTGAACCGGGTATTGGGAGGCGGTTTAGTACCGGGATCACTCGTTCTACTGGGCGGTGAACCGGGGATAGGCAAATCCACTTTGGTGCTGCAAACCGTACTTCATCTGCCTGACAAAAAAGTATTGTATATATCGGGAGAAGAGAGTGCCCGGCAATTAAAACTGCGTGCAGACCGTATCCCGCATAATTCTTCCGACTGCCTGATAGTCTGTGAAACTTCGTTGGAGCAGATTTACGTCCATATCAAGAATACACGACCCGATTTAGTGATCATCGACTCTATTCAAACCATCTCAACCGAAAACGATAGACTCTTCTCCCGGCAGTTTGGTACAGGTACGTGAATGTTCCGCTTCTATTTTAAAATTTGCCAAAGAAACAAATACGCCGGTCATTCTGATCGGCCATATCAATAAAGAAGGAAGCATTGCCGGCCCCAAGGTACTGGAACATATTGTAGACACCGTATTGCAATTTGAAGGTGACCAACATTATATGTACCGCATTCTCCGCAGCATCAAGAACCGTTTCGGAAGCACCGCCGAACTGGGCATTTATGAAATGCGCCAAAACGGTTTGCGCCAAGTGAGCAACCCGTCCGAACTGTTGCTTAGCCAAGACCATGACGGGATGAGCGGGGTTGCTATCGCCTCTGCCATAGAAGGAGTCCGCCCTTTCTTGATTGAAACACAGGCTTTAGTCAGTTCGGCAGTATATGGGAATCCGCAACGTTCTGCCACCGGATTTGATTTACGACGTATGAACATGCTTCTGGCAGTACTTGAAAAACGGGTAGGATTCAAACTGGCACAAAAAGATGTCTTTTTGAATATCGCAGGTGGATTGAAAGTGAATGATCCGGCCATCGACCTGTCTGTCATCAGTGCCATTCTATCCAGCAATATGGATACGGAAATAGAACGTGACACCTGCATGGCGGGTGAAGTAGGACTGAGTGGTGAGATCCGACCTGTAAACCGTATTGAGCAACGCATCGGAGAAGCAGAGAAATTAGGTTTCAAACAAATTCTTATACCGAAACATAATTTGCAAGGAATGGATACATCAAAATTAAAGATAGAAATCATTCCGGTAAGGAAGGTAGAAGAAGCGTTCCGGGCTTTGTTTGGATGAGATAAATAAGAGAAAACTTAATTTGAATAATGATATAAAATGACAAAAGAACAATCATACCCCCCGACCTGCATAGACTGCGGCACACAGAACTGCAAGTTCAAAGAGCGCACTTACCCTGAATTTTGTCTGACTACCCATTTGGAACAAGAAGATTTGGAATGGGCGTTGAAACAATATAACGACAACAACAAGATAATGGCAGCCAGTGCCGAAGTGGAATATGAAGGTTACTGCCGATTAACCCGTGTGGAAGAAATCATGACTTTCGCACGCAAGATGGGATATAAAAAACTAGGAATTGCCTATTGTATCGGACTGGTGAATGAAGCCCGTATTTTTGCCCGCATCCTCCGTGCTAACGGCTTTGAGGTATATTCAGTAATCTGCAAAGTAGCCGGAATAGCCAAATCCTCTATCGGAATCCCCAAAGAATGTGAAAAAATCGGTGCGGCAATGTGTAACCCTATCCTACAAGCACGCCTTCTCAACCAAGCACATACAGAGTTGAACGTGGTTATCGGACTATGTGTGGGACATGACAGTTTATTCTACAAGTACTCTAATGCCTATACTACAACTTTAGTGACCAAAGACCGTGTGACAGGACACAACCCTGCCGCCGCACTATATACCGCCAATTCTTATTACCGTAAAAAATTAATGCCGGAAGGCGAACAATCCAAATAAGAACCATGATACAGGAATTTCAAATAAGAGTCTTGCCTGAACAAGCAGCCAACGAACAGTCACTGAAACAGTTCATCGGACATGACAAGGGATTGGATATACGTACCATCCATGCCCTTCGCATCTTAAAAAGGAGCATAGACGCACGTCAACGCACCATCTATGTAAATTTGAAAGTACGCCTATATATTAATGAAATGCCACAAGATGAGGAGTTCACCCGTACTATATATAATAAGGTAGATGGGAAACCACAAGTCATTGTCGTGGGAGCAGGACCGGGCGGACTTTTTGCTGCCTTGCGATTAATAGAGTTAGGACTCCGGCCTGTCGTAGTGGAACGAGGTAAGAATGTACGCGATAGAAAAATAGATATCGCCCGTATCAGCGTGAGCACAAAGTTGCCCCTGAAAGCAACTACAGTTTCGGAGAAGGAGGAGCAGGAGCCTACTCAGACGGCAAACTCTATACCGAAGCAAAAAGCGAGGGAATGTGAACAAAATTCTGAATGTATTCTGCCAACATGGCGCCAGTACCTCCATCCTGCAGATGCCATCCCCACATCGGTACAGACAAGTTGCCGCGTGTGATTGAAAATATGCGGAATACCATCATAGAATGTGGTGGTGAAGTGCATTTCGAAACACGAATGGATTCCCTTATTATAGAAAAAAACAAAATCACAGGTATAGAAACAAATACCGGAAAGACTTTCAAAGGACCTGTTATTCTGGCTACCGGACATTCCGCACGGGATGTGTATCGGTGGTTGTATGACAATGGTATAGAGATGGAAACCAAAGGAATTGCAGTAGGAGTACGTTTGGAACACCCGTCCATGCTGATTGACCAAATACAATATCATAATAAAAACGGACGTGGAAAGTATCTGCCTGCCGCTGAATATAGCTTTGTGACACAAGTAGAAGGACGTGGTGTCTATAGTTTTTGTATGTGTCCGGGAGGATTTGTTGTTCCTGCCGCAAGCGGTCCGCATCAGATTGTAGTAAACGGCATGAGTCCCAGCAACCGCGGCTCCAAATGGAGCAACTCCGGCATGGTGGTAGAAATCAGGCCGGAAGATCTGGCGGAAAATAATCTTTTTACAGAAGAATTAAAAACGAAAAGTGAAGAATTAAAAGCCACTAATAAAAATCATGGTCAATGGACTACCGACCATTGTCCATTAACCATGATGTATTTCCAAGAAGCATTGGAGGCCTCCTGCTGGCAGCAAGGCAATATGCGCCAAACCGCACCTTCACAACGAATGGTGGACTTCACCCGCAAAAAACTAAGCTATGATTTACCCGACAGTTCGTATAGTCCGGGATTAGTTTCCTCTCCCCTGCATTTTTGGATGCCTGCATTCATTACCGACCGTTTGAGCAAAGGTTTCCAACAATTCGGAAAGAGCAGCCATGGCTTCCTGACCAATGAAGCAGTGATGATTGGTGTAGAAACACGCACGTCGGCTCCGGTACGGATCCTGCGAGATAATGAGACACTGCAACATGTCACTGTCAATGGGTTATTTCCTTGTGGAGAAGGAGCAGGTTACGCCGGAGGAATTGTTTCAGCAGGTATCGATGGAGAAAAATGTGCTGAAGCAGCAGCCACTTATTTAGGAGTAATGACAGATTGAACCTATCCGAAAATGATTTACAGCACATATGCGGGCGCATTCAAATGCGCCCCTACAAATAAATGATTGGTGATGTTGCCTAAAAGAAGATTTCTTTGTCTTTATGAATCTGTTTTTTATAAAAGATATGTATCTTTGCACCAAAGAAAACATCATGCATCATCCTGAAATAGCCATAGTAGACCCAAATACCTCACTTGCCTGGGGTTAAAAAACATTTTGGAAGATATCATTCCAATGGCTACTATCCGTGTATTCCATTCCTTTGGTGAGCTGACGGATGACACACCGGACATGTATGCCCATTATTTTATCTCTGCCCAAATCTATTTTGAACATACTTCCTTCTTTTTACTTCGTAAACCAAAAACAATTGTATTAGCAGGAGGTGACAACCAGCCTCAAATTATCCGGTGTTCCCAAACTGAATATCTACCAAGATGAAGGTTCTTTGATAAAAGACATCCATCAATTGCGCCAATATGGACATCAGGCAAGAAAACAAGCAGCAGATAAAGCAATGCACATAGAAAAAACGGAACATGAATTGTCTGTCCGGGAAATAGAAGTATTGATACTTATCACCAAAGGACTTATCAACAAAGAGATAGCCGACAAACTTAATATCAGCCTGACCACCGTTATCTCCCACCGCAAGAACATTACTGAAAAACTGGGCATCAAGTCTGTTTCCGGTCTTACCGTTTATGCTGTGATGAATGGCTACATTGAAGCAGACAGAATATAAAATCCTCATTTATTAGGATTGCACACATATCAGGTTTACCGTTACTTTGCAGCCGGAATCATTCTCCATCATGGATTATACAGAGTGGAATATATAAATTTTCCGCCTGGTAGAAACTTGTAGCAACTCTGGTTATCCGTGATGTATCAAATAAAACCAAACAATAAATATGAGAAAAAACATTTTATTCATTACATCCTGCCTGCTGGCTGCAACAACTTTTGCTGAAGATATCAACACGCTGCCTAAGGACACTACAAAAGTCATTGATATAGAAGAGGTGGTAGTTATCGCTTCACCTAAAGAAACCGGAAAATTAAGGGAACTTCCTACAGCCGTATCTTTACTCTCCCAAAAAGATATGCAAGCAAACCAAATCACCACTTTAAAGAACGTGAGTTCACTGGTACCCAATTTCTTTATGCCCGACTATGGTTCAAGACTCACCTCAGCCATTTACATCCGGGGAATCGGATCGCGTATCAATACTCCTGCGGTAGGTTTGTATGTGGACAATATCCCTTACATTGACAAATCTGCATTTGATTTCAATTTTTATGATATAGAACGTATTGATATTCTTCGCGGTCCACAAGGAACCTTGTACGGACGCAATACCATGGGGGGACTAATCAAGGTACATACCCGCTCTCCATTCTCCTATCAGGGAACAGACGTAAAACTGAGTTATGGAACAAAAAGTAACTACCGCAGTGCTTCATTAACCCATTACCACCGTTGGAGTGACTGTTTCGCTTTCTCCGCCGGTGGTTATTATGAGGGATCAGACGGATTCTTCCGCAATTCGCTCAATGGGAAAAAAGTAGATAATATGGAAGCGGGAGGCGGACGAATACATGCTATCTGGCTGCCTTCAGAAAACTTAAAACTAGACTTCACCATAGGCTATGATTATAATGACGAAGGGGGATACCCTTATTACTATACAGGAGCTATAGACGGATACGACAAAGAGAATGAAAAATATAAAAACTACATAGGGAAGATTTCATACGATCAGGATTGTACTTATCGCCGTGGACTGTTCAATACCGGTTTGAATATTGAATACCAGGCGCAAAAGTTTATCTTAAGCGCTGTTACAGGATTCCAGAATTTAAACGACCGTATGTTTATGGACCAGGATTTCCTGCCTGTCAGCATTTATACCATTGAGCAGAAGCAGCGTCTGAATACCATCAGTGAAGAGATTACTTTTAAAAGCAAAAACAACAAGCGCTGGCAATGGGTTACAGGGGTTAGTGGTTTTTATCAATGGCTACATACCACCGGTCCGGTAAACTTCATGGAGGACGGAGTGACCGATATGATCGAAGGAAACATCAACAATACTTTCAAGAAAATTCATTTAGACGATCCCCGCCGTACCCCTGAAATGAGTCTGGACGTTTTGAATCAACCGTATCCGCGTAAGTGGAAGTTTGACACACCGGTATTCAGCACCGCACTGTACCACCAATCTACATTCAACGACCTGTTTGTGAAAGGCCTTTCAGTAACAGCAGGTTTGCGCTTGGAATATGAAAAAATGTCTATGAATTATTTCTCGGATAGTAATATTGATTTCGATTTCTTTCTTAAAATGGCAATGCCTCCCCTTAATATTCCATTCAGGAATTTGAATGCCGCACCGCTATTGGAAGGAAAAGAAAAAAACGACTATGTACAGCTACTTCCCAAGCTAGCTTTTAAATACGATTTCAGCCCTGCAAACAATATGTATGTAAGCATAACCAGAGGATATCGTTCCGGAGGTTATAACGTACAGATGTTTTCAGAACTGATACAAAGTGACATGCAACAAAAAATGATTGAACCATACTAGACAAGGCACCAGAATCTATGGCAGGTATGATAGAAGGAATGATCAAGCAACACATGCCCAACTACGGAAAAGAATTGAACGTACAAGAAACAACTGTCTACAAGCCCGAGTACAGCTGGAATTACGAAGTGGATCACATCTCAGTTTGTTCAACGGCAAACTGAAGACCGACCTTGCCGCATTCTACATGGATACCCACGACCAACAAATCGCCAAATTTGTCAATAGTGGCTTGGGACGAATGATGGTCAATGCCGGTAGTAGCGAAAGTTATGGAGTAGAGGCCAGCTTTCTGGCATCCATCAACAAAAACCTGAATATGAATGTAAGTTATGGATATACTCATTCCACATTCAAAAAATATGACGGAGGTACTACATCATCAGAAGAGCAAATTGATTATAGCGGCAATTATGTACCATTTGTTCCCCGCCATACCATGAATGCAGGCGCAAATTATAGTTTCTTTTTCGATAAAAGCAATTGGATGCAAAGCCTGACTTTAGGCATGAGCTATACCGGAGCAGGAAAAATTTATTGGACTGAAAAAAACAATGTCTCACAAAGTTTTTACGGAACACTGAACGGGCGCATTTCTTTGCAGACAAAAGCTTTACAGATAGATGTATGGGGACGTAATTTAACCAACAAGGATTATACAACCTTCTATTTTGAAACCATGCATAGAGGATTCGAACAAAAAAGCAGGCCTTTACAACTGGGAGTGGATATACGTTATCACTTCTAACCATTCTTGCAAAAACAGAAAGGGGGTTCATCACGAACTCCCTTTCTGTTTCCACATTTACCAAATCAAATTTATTTTTTATTCTGTCACACCAAGAAAAGCAAGAACTTTATTATTGCTGTAAATGATACCCATAGCTTCTAGAACAAACCTATTTGTTTTAGTGTATGTACATAGAGAAAATGCTGTTTACAATAGAAAACTGCTTGAGCCTTTGTTAAAAGAAACAAACAATAAAATTATTCATTGACAGCGCCGCAATGAGGACACACTCCTTTATTCTTTATCTTCGCCCCACAATTTCCACAACTGAATTTATACCGGGAAGCATGCTTTATACGATTAAATGACCATACAGCATATACCAATAAACATGGATAACCCAAATAGTAATACGTAGTAAATGTAAAAAAACAAATATAAAAAGATACAGCAGGACATCAATCCCAACAAATAAAAACATGCAGCTTCAATATGTGTCTGATGAAACAAATCATCCAAAGTAGCCAACCCCACAAGAATAATCCCCCAAATATTAAACATGAAAAGAGAAAGAATAAAAGGTAAGCTAAAAGGATTCAAAGAAGGATTATAATAAAACTGCTCCCAAGTTCCCGGAACAAAATGCTGAATACTGGCATAAAGCGTAGCTGCTGTAGCTACCAACCAAGAAAGAACTGTAGGAAAAACGCTATCAATATCATTCAACCAGATTAATTGCAGCTTCTGGCGACGAATAGCCTATGAATATACCAAATACCGAAAAAGCCTAATATGACAAAGAAAGCGATGGTATGAGAATTACTGAAAAAATGAATAAACTGTGACACTGAATCCACAGGAACTACTTTCTCCAACAATTCCTTTTCATGTATCCATCCCATTGTTTCCTGGTCCCGTGCTACCTTTACCCATACAGAATCCACACTATCAGCAACTTGTATCATAAACTCCGCTACCACCAGCCGTTCTCCTTTAAAAACAGGAAGCACATCAACCAATGGCAGTTGCTGTAACATAAGCGAATCTGAAGTAACCTCAAAATTACTGTTTAATGTATAATGCCGTTCCATCAAATAATTGACAGAATCCCTTTTCTTTTGCGGCATATCCCCACTCAGAGTAACAGGTGAAGGATATTGGCAAGCCATTAAAATAGCCAACACCAAAAACAGTAATCCGATGTACTTACTTTTCAGCATAGACTTTCATCTGACAATTTTTACAATCAAACTCTAAGCGGAAACGTCTGTTATCCGAGCTAACCAAATAATAAGGTTCCCTATAAGGAGAACGCACTTTATGCCAAGAGGGACACCATCCCATACTATAACGCAAACAATGCTTGCAAAACATCAATACCGCTTCTTCTGCCGGAGCCTTTTCATAAGCCGGAGCAATACGCTGCACGCCATGATTCCTATAGAAGGAAACAGCATCAGCATTCATCACATTTCCCAAATAAGTCAATTCATTCACAGGAAAAGCATGATGCGTTCGAGGCAACTTGTAAATTTCCTGCCGATAGTTAATACGGCGCACTTCCAGCAGTTTCTCTATTCCCTTACGGCGAAGTTCGGCAAGCATAGAGCTGGAATAAACCAATTGTCCGACCAGTCAATCACTATATCTGACGCTTCAAATGGAGTATTTCCTAACTTTCCAAGTTGTGTACGCAAGTTATCTTCCTGCGGAGTACGGGCACGTTCCTTCTCCCTTTCCAGCACCACACTGGCACTGTGATCATCTTCATCGGTCAGAGACAGAGTAAAGCCCCGATTATTTTCAGCCAATTTTAAAATGACAGCAATTTTCCTTTCAGCTGATTTACGCGACATCAACCTCTCAAATTCCTGATCAAAATTACGATAAAGTATCGTACGGGGCTTTATCCGAGGCATCTCTTGAGGAAATAACTTATTATTCTCCACCCGGTTTATGCGAAATCCCTGCAACTTACCAGTCTCATCCAAAAAACAGACGCCATCTCCATTATTAAAAGACTTGATTCCGGCTACGGTAAGATAATTACCACGAATTTCCTTCACTGTCCCCATCTCCTCCCCTAAAGACTTGGGAGTATCAAAAGAAAAAATATCCTTATTCCTGTCAAAAAGAAAATAATTAGTAAAACCACGACTGAAACTCTTATCCAATTGAGGTTTGAACTCTAATTTCACTTTCCCCGATGAAGCACGGATATACTCTTTACGACGTTTGAAAACACTATCCAGCTTCTGGCGATAATAAGCTGTTACATTTTTAACGTAAGATACATCCTTCAAACGTCCCTCTATTTTCAGGGAAGAAGCTCCGGCATCCAGCAATTGCTCCAACTCTTCGCTCTGATTCAAATCTTTCAGAGACAATAAATGCTTATTCCTTACTATAGATTTACCGTCCGCATCTACCATATCAAAAGCAAGGCGACAGAACTGGGCACATTCTCCCCGATTAGCACTACGTCCGAAACAAGCCTGACTAACATAACATTGTCCACTATAGCTTACACACAAAGCACCATGTACAAATACCTCCAAAGGCACATCAGGACAAGCATGATGGATATTTCCTATTTCAACAAGAGAAAGTTCACGAGCCAATACCACCTGACGGAAACCTGCCTCAGCCAGGAATCTTACTTTTTGAGGAGTACGATTATCCATCTGTGTGCTGGCATGTAACGGTATAGGTGGCAGATTCAATTCCAACAATCCCATATCCTGCACGATCAAAGCATCCACTCCGGCACGGTATAAATCCCAAATCATTTTTTCCGTATCCTTCAGTTCCTCATCCTTCAGAATCGTATTCACCGTCACATAGATACGGACATTATACACATGAGCGTACCGCACCAACTCAGCGATATCCTCCAATGAATTCCCCGCAGCCGCACGTGCTCCGAAACGGGGAGCACCAATATAAATGGCATCAGCACCGTGATCAACAGCTGCAATACCGCACTCCAGATTTTTAGCAGGAGCTAATAATTCTATTTTTCGTTGTCTGATCATCGTATCTGATTTATATCAAACGGGGTTTCCTGATATACATAATAGTTCAACCAATTAGAAAACAACAAATTGGCATGTCCGCGCCAACGCACCACCGGGGCATTGTCCGGATTATCGTCCTTATAATAATTTACAGGCATTTCAATAGGCAACCCTTTCCCCAAATCACGCTTATATTCCGTATCAAGCGTATAAGGAGAATACTCCGAATGCCCGGTAATAAAGAATTCACGCCCATTACGAGCCATAGCCATATAAACCCCAGACTCATCAGACTCAGCTATTAAAGCCAACTCTTTTACTTTCAGAATATCCTCACGGTGTATTTCGGTATGACGGCTATGTGGTACAAAAAACTCATCATCAAAACCACGGAATATGGGCAATCCCTGTACATTGATATGATGACGGAAAATACCAAACATTTTTTGTTTCAGCGGATATTTGGGAACTCCATAGAAATGATAAAGCCCGGCTTGGGCCGCCCAACAAATATAAAGAGTTGAGGTAACATGAGTACGCGCCCAATCAAAAATAGTAGTAATCTCATCCCAATAATTCACATCCTCATACGGCATCTGCTCTACCGGAGCTCCCGTAATAATCATCCCGTCATATTTCTCGTCGCGCATCAAATCAAAGTCATGATAGAATGCTTTCATATGTTCTACCGGCGTATTTTTCGATGTATGGCTTTTCAACTTCATAAATGATATTTCCAACTGCAAGGGAGTGTTGGAAAGCAAACGTACCAAATCCGTTTCTGTCGTTATCTTCAACGGCATCAAATTCAATATCACGATTTTTAACGGACGAATATCCTGTGCACTGGCACGTGAATTGTCTATGACGAAGATATTTTCCTCCTTCAGCAATTCAATAGCAGGTAGTTTATCGGGTAAATTTAACGGCATTTTCTTATCTGTTAATTAGTTGTAAGTGCAAAATTAAAAAAATCCCGCCAATTCTCCTTATTAAACGATCTTTTGGAACAAATAAAATGAGAATAATTATATTTTAGCCTGCTGATATTCACCTTCCTCTTTCGTATTCTCCTGCATTTCGAGGACAATGACAAAAGGTCGGTCAGTTTTATATGAAGCAGGTACAGCTACATGATACAAGGAACTGTTCCGCTTGTTTTTACCTGCATTCTGAATTTCCGTTTCCTGATTATTTTCTAGGAAATAAGCCTTCATGGGTATGATTCCACCTTTCGGTATTTCTATCTTCAGCAGGTTATTAATCGGGCGGTTGAATACGCACATATACAATTTATTGCCTTTCTGCGTAAAGTATCCCCAATCTTGTTTCTGTACTGTTGAATGGGAAGTACCATAAATGGCTTCTTTATTTATTTTCATCCAATCCCCTATTTCTTTGGCTAGCTTGGTTTCTTCCGAACGGATATTCCCTTTTCCGTCTGGACCGAAGTTGAGTACAAAATTTCCATTCAGAGAAACGGCTTTCACCATCATCTCCAATAAATCGTATGATGTCTTTACGTATCCCCGCCATTCAGCATGATATCCCCATTGATTTTCAGGAATGGTCATCACACAATCCCAATCACTACCATTCAGGTCTTCTAGGAGTTTGGCAAATCCCGTTCCCAAGTCTGGTCATAATCATCAATCAGGTCTCCATTAGAATCATAATGCCGTTTTCCATATTCATCGGCACGAAAACGACTGCCAATGATGAGTCCCGGATGGAGCTTTCTCAATTCAAGACCTAAAGTATCCACCACGCCGCTTCATTCATCCAGGCTTTATCCCAACTGCCGTCAAACCATAATCCTTTGATAGCAGGGTAATCAGTCAGCAACTCTATCAATTGATTGCGGGTAAACTCCTTGAAAGTTTCATACGCAATACTATCTTGCCGGGTTTCTGGAGGTGCAGGACGATAACCTTTATGGTTCCAGTCAATAATGGAAAAGTAGAGATGCACATCAATTCCCTCAGCGGTATAGGCATCTACTATTTGTTTCACTACATCTTTTTTATAGGGAGTATGGGCTATGGTGTAATCAGTATATTTACTAGGCCACAGACAGAAACCATCATGATGCTTCGTTGTAAATATCATATAATTCGCCCCCATCTGCCTGGCCTGTTTGGCCCATGCCTTTGCATCGAAAGAAGTGGGGTTAAACTGTTTGTACAAGCTATCATAGGCATCTTTAGGCATTTCTTTCCACGAGCGTATCCATTCGGCAGCTCCGGGATAGCATTTACCTTCCCAAAAGCCACCGGGAATGCATATACTCCCCAATGGATGAATTGTCCCAGTCCATGCTGACGCCAACGTTCCATATCTGCATCGGTACGGTTACCTATTCTATGAGCTCCATGCTGCAAGGGAATGGATGCCCGTCTTGTCTGTGCTTGTGCCCAAAGG
>ENA-OQCX01001139-OQCX01001139.1-human-gut-metagenome-genome-assembly--contig:-NODE-1139-length-12854-cov-2.467589_pt1 | contig 12854 bp, 20 predicted proteins | sample MGYA00242762_ERZ504587 | MGnify/ENA primary metagenome ERZ504587 (study PRJEB26092, sample SAMD00036337) | human gut metagenome | host: Homo sapiens | study: EMG produced TPA metagenomics assembly of...
CCTTAAAACTGGTCAAGGATTCCAGCCGGGGATCTTTGATGCAGTTATAACCGATCCGCCCGTATGCGTCCGGGGGAACCAAGCAGAAACGAACGCAACCGAACTACCAACCAGAAGTACAGCAGCATGAAAGCAGAAAATGCCCTGCCGGATTTTGATGGGGATAATAAAGACCAGCGTTCCTGGACCCACTGGATGGCAGAATGGCTGTACGATGTGCGGAAAGCCTGCAAGAGAGGGGCTCCGATCTGCCTCTTTATTGACTGGAGACAGTACCCGTCCATCACCGATGCCCTCCAGTGGGCAGGTGGATCTGGAGAGGGACTGCCGTCTGGGACAAGGGGAACTCCCGTCCGCAGAAAGGCAGATTCCGCCAGCAGGCAGAATATATTGTATGGGGAAGCAACGGACCGATGCCGATCAACCGCCCGGTGTCCTGCCTTCCGGGTGTGTTCCGTTATGGGAATCCCCAGAACCGCATCCATGTGACAGAAAAGCCGCTCCAGCTGATGAAGGATGTCATCCAGATCTGTGAGCCGGGCGGCCTGATCTTAGACCCGTTTGCCGGAGCTGGTACTACCATCCTTGCGGCGGCAGAGTCGGGGTTTCAGGCAGTCGGCATTGAAGTGACCGATGCGTATTATAAGCTGGGAAGCGACCGTGTCCGCATTGCACTGGAAGCTGGGGAAGAAGCGGAAAACAAAGAACCACAGTAGCCGGATGTCTGGCAGACATCTGAAAAAGAGAAGAAAAGAATCCAGATGTCCACAAGACATCCACAGAGCGGAATGCTTTGTGGGTGTTTCTTTTTGGAAAAACGCCGGGCAGAGGAAACCTGTCCGGCCAGGAAAGGAGATGGTCGTATTGGAACAGGCACTTGCTTATGTCTGCTGTTCTGCAGAAGAAGGAAAGACCAAAGTACAGCGGTACTGCCGGAAGATCTACGAACTGGGATATGTGCCGATCTGCCCGCAGTACAGCTTTTCCCCATTCCTTGATGACGGGGATGCAGAGGATATGCAGGCCATGCGGAGAATGTCCCACCAGATATTAAGGCGGTGCAGGATGGTGGTTGTCTGCGGAAAAGAGACCACCGGGACGATGAACACGGAGATCAGCATGGCTGACAGACTCCATATCATCTGTACCACACTGGATGGGTTGAGCAAAATCAAGGAAAATGAATGATTCAGAAAAACGACTGGTTCAGAGGGGACGAAACCGGATGCGACTGGTTTTGCAAGCATAGCGTTTGGATATCCAAACGCACTTTGGGGAGAACCCCAATCCCCCATACCGAGCCGTAAACAGACGAAAGGAGAACGAAAAAATGTTGGGATTTATACTTGGCACAATGACCGGAGGAGTAATGGGAATTTTTGCAATGTGTCTTTTCATAGCTGGGAAGCGTGAGGATGAGGCACTGGAGCGGTGCCGGATGAAACGGAAGGAGATCATCGACCACGGCGTGTGCATCTGTTTTGTAAACAGCCAGGGAGAGGAACTATTCCGTCTGGCAGACGGAGAAAGCCTTGTGCAGAATGCCCCAAATGGAGAGCGGAATGTATCCACCTGCCATTATCTGGATGCCGATTCTGCCATGATCGATGGGAAGAAATGGAACCTTCTGGAATTTGCAAAAGAGATGGAAAAGAGAGGGATCATGTTCGCCCCGATGGTGCTGTGCCAGGTATCGGAAAGGGGGTGAGGCCCATATGAAGAAAAAAATCATTGCTGCAGCGGTAGCCATCGGCGTCCTGGCAGGTTTCCTGATCTGGAAAAATCGTGAAATGTAATGGAGCAACAACCAATAACCCGTTGGAAAGCAGGTGAAGAGATGAGAAAAAGAAACCATGTGATACCAGTCCGCCTCAATGCGAAGGAGCTGCGTTTTCTGGAAGAGCAGGTAGAGAAAAGCGGCCTGTCCCGTGAGGAATATATCCGTTCCCTTGTCATGGGCGGCGAAGTCCGGGCAAGACCCTGTGAGCATCATACGGAGCTTTTGCGGAAAATATCCGGTCTGTGCAACAATGCCAACCAGCTTGCCCATGTAGCTAACGGCTGTGGGATGGCCGGGGAAGAGAGCATCCGGGAAATGCTCCGCATGACAAAAGAAACATGGAGGCTGGTCAAAGAGGAATGGTAGCCGATGGCATACACCAGTATCATCCCGGTCAGCCGTCTGGACAATTCCATCACGTACATCCGAAACAAGGATAAGACCACAAAAAAAGGGCAAAGTGCCGGCTCTCTGGAAGAAGCCATTGATTACGCCATGAACAGGGACAAGACGGAGCGTTCCATTTTTGAGGATGCCATCGGCTGTGTCTGTGAGACTGCCTATCAAGATATGGTAGCTACAAAGAAACGATACCACAAGATGGACGGGGTGCAGGGCTTCCATCTGGTGCAGAGCTTTGCCAAAGGGGAAGTCACCCCGGAACTTGCCCACCAGATTGGCATGGAGCTGGCAGAAAGACTCCTTCAGGGAAAATATGAAGCTGTCATCACCACTCATTTGAACACGGAGCATTACCACAACCATATCGTGTTTAATTCCGTGAGCATGAAAGATGGGAAAAAGTACCATAGTAACAGCAAGAGCTACTACGAGGATGTGCGGAAAACTTCGGATGCCTTATGCCTGAAATACGGCTTATCAGTTATCGAACCGAAAAATGGCAAAGGGAAATCTTATGCCAGTGGATGGCAGAACAGGACGGAAAGCCAACCTGGAGAACCTCGATCCGTCTGGATATCCGTGATGCGGTGGCAGAAAGCTTCACATGGAAACAATTTCTGGACCAGATGAAGCAGAGGGATACCAGTGGAAGCTGAACCGGAAGTACATTGCATTAAAAGCACCGGGAATGGAACGGTATATCCGTCTGCGGAGCCTGGGGAAGCATTACTCAGAAGAGAGTATCCGGCAGTGGATCTTACAGCCAAAGAGCAGGACACCTGCTGGGAAAGAAGGAATTTCCCGAACCCCGAAAAAGAAGCTAAAGGGGATACAGGCCCTGTACTATTCCTATCTGTATCAGATGGGTGTTCTAAAGCAGAAGCCGAAAAGGATCTCCCGGTGCTCCGGGCAGATATCCGGAAACTGGATGCCAGGATCGAGCAGATGGAATTCTCCAGAAAGCATTCAATCACCACCCGTGAAGAACTGCTCGCCTACCGTACCCCGTTGGAAGAACAGGTGCAGGCACTCACGAAAGAACGGAAGCGGCTCTACCGGAGCGAACCGGACGGTGTCAGGATCGGTCAGATCAACAAAGTACTGAAGCCGCTTCGGAAGGATATCCGCCTTTGTATCCGGATCGAACAGCAGTCCAGAGAGATGGAAGACGGATGCGTCTGGCAGAGCAGATCCAGAGACAGGCAGAACAGGAAGAAGATAAGACGGAGAAAACCAGACAAAAGGAAACAGAAAGCAGGTGAACGATATGAATTATGGAGGCGATGCGGCGGACCAGATCGTCCGGTATTCCCTGGACGGCGTGGACCACGGGCTCAGGCTTTCGGGTACGCTGGCAAAGCATCTGGCGGTATTTGTTGCCGCCGTATTAAAAGACCAGAAGAAAACGAGGGGAAAGACCAGAATGGTGCGGATGTTAAAGGAGAACAAGCCATTGAAGTTCTTCACTGTGCCATCTGACCGCCTGCGTGAATTCTGCAGTGAGGGCAGGAAACGAGGACTGCTCTATGTGATCATCCGGGATAAAAAGAACCCGGAGATGAGCGAGGTCATGGTCTTTGCCGATGATGCAGCCAAAGTCAACCGTGTCATGGATAAGATGAACCTTGATTTTGTAAGGAGCGAAGTCGGGGAAGCTGTCCATGAGGTAACTGCCGGAATGGAAGCACCGGAAACCGAAGCAGTACAGGAAACCGTACAGATGCCGGAGGGCGAGGTGCAGTTCGAGATCAGCGATCTGGACGAAGCATTCCAGGTCGGTGATATGGATTTTTCGGAAGGGGAAAAGAATCAGAACCACCCCGAAAAGGAGTTTTCTGAACTGGAAAATTTTATCCCGGTGCAGGAAGAGGGGGAAGAGAATCTGTCCGGCTCTTCCTTGCACAGCAGAAATATTTCTACCGGGCAGGAAAACGGGACTGATGGAGCAAAGCCAAGGGAACAGGAGCGTCCCAGTGTCCGCCGGGAGCTGGAGAACATCAAACGGGAGAAAGCAGAGGAATCCCAGAAGAAGAGCCGGGAAAAGAACCGTGGACCAAAGAAAACGCAGAAGAAAGCGAGAAATAAACGAAAGGTGAAAGCGAGGTAGAAGATGGACCTGACAAAATTTTTAGGGCAGGACACGCAGGAGCAGTCCACCCAGCGGTTATCGAAAGAAGAATATGCCGCACAGAAAAAGCAGGAGAGGGAAGAAATCTGGGGTATGATCGATGGAAAGGCACAGGAGGTCTTCCAGAATGGGGACTCCTTAAAAGGATTCCTTGATTTTATGGGACAGTGCAAGCCGCAGAGGACAGACAACCTGTTCCTGCTTTATGCACAGAATCCGGAGATCCGGCAGGTCAAGACCTTTGAAAAATGGAAGGAAGAAGGTAAGGTAGTCAAGACCGGAAGCAAGGGATACAACTTCATTGTCGGACAGGAATATGAAAAGGACGGTGTCATCCAGCAGGGGTACTCCATCCAGAAAGCCTATGACATCAGCCAGATCCGTACCAAGCAGCCGGAAGAGGCAGAGCCAAAGCCGATGGACCAGCTGATGGAAGCACTGCTGACCGACAGCGAGGTACGGATTCAGATTGCAGACCACCTGCCGGATAAGGTACAGGCACAGTATATCCCGAACAAGCGGACGATCTATGTCCGAAATGGCATGAGCGAAAATGCAACGTTCCATTCCATCAGCCGGGAGCTGGCCTGTGCATCCCTTGACCATCACGATGGAAGCTACAGCCGGGCAGGGGTATCGGCACAGGCCTATTGTGCGGCGTATGTGACAGCACAGAAATACGGCGTGGATGTCTCCGGTTTTTCCTTTGACAAGGTATGCCAGATGCAGGCATTCGGACAGAAAGATCCGAAAGAACTCCGCTCCTTTATCCAGGATGTAAAGAGTGCAGCCTATTCCATTGGCAAGCAGGTAGACCGCAACCTTGGCAAAAGCGAGCAGGAATTTATGACCGATGAATTTGCATCCCGGAGGAAAAAACGGAGAAACCTGCCAAGAGTAAAAAGTCTCCGGAACGCTGATAAAAAGGGGCTTTTCCGGCTCTTTTGCAGTAGCTTTCCGGGAGGAAGTGTGGTATGTTGTGGTTGAGAAAAAAGAGGAAATAAGGAGGCTCGCCTATGACAAGAATGCGATATGTAAAGATGGACCGGATCATGAACCACATGCTGATCCATGCACTCCGGGAAGTGTTCCGGCAGGAAAAAGAACAGGGGCTTCCGGTGGATACCACACGGGATCTGGTTCTGAAGCTGGCAGAGCAGGAAGAGGGAAAGCTCTACCTGACAGAAGCCGAACACAGCAAATCCGTGGAAGCCTTAAACCAGCTCCGGGACACATACCTGAAAAACGGACGCTATTCCGATGGGATCGACAGCGTCCTGTTAAAGATCATGAAATCCAGATACCGCCCATACCGTGGAAGGGGAAGATGAAGAAAGGATGTGGTACAAATATACAGAAATATGACACAAGAAAGAATAGAAGCCATGCGGAGAAGATATCCGCCGGGAACCGAGGTCACGCTTAACAGCATGGAGGGGGAGAGCCACATGCCACCCGGCTTAAAAGGTAAGGTGGATATGGTAGACGATGCAGGGCAGATCCACGTAAACTGGGAGAATGGAAGCAGCCTTGCCCTCGTTCCGGGAGTGGACAGCTTCCACATTACGGACCTGCCAAGAGCAGAGAGGCCCAAACAGCAGCCATCCCGGTAACAAACAGCCGGAAGTCAGACTGGATGATTTGGCTTGCCGGACTGCCTGTCATCTGGTGGGTAGCAATCCTGCTTGCGGATGCCATCCAGCCGGGCAGGAATCTTTTCGAGCTGATGGAGGTTCTCACAGAAAAGCTGAACCATCCCTTCCAGTTTCATTATACGGAATATACCATCAAGTCGATGCTGGTCTGCACGTTACTTTACGCAGCTGGGATCGGCATTTTTTATTCCAGTCAGAAGAACTACCGCAGAGGGGAAGAACATGGCTCTGCCAGATGGGGCAATGCCCGGCAGATCTGTAAGAAATATAGCCAGAAGCCGTACTCCCAGAACATCCTGCTGACACAAAACTTCCGCATTAGCCTTGACACCCACAAGCACCGCAGATGTCTCAACATTCTCGTAGTGGGAGGCTCCGGTGCAGGAAAATCCAGAGGCTTTGCCCTGCCAAACATCATGCAGTGCTGCTGTTCGATGGTCATCACCGATCCGAAAGCCGAGCTGCTCCGAAAGACAGGCGGTCTGCTGGAAAAGCAAGGATATGAGGTGCGTGTCTTTGACCTCATCAATCCCGACACATCTTTTTGCTACAATCCATTCGAGTATGTCCACGATGACAAAGACGTGCTCCGTCTTATTTCCAATCTGATACAAAACACCACACCCAAAGGTTCCCAGTCCTCCGATCCGTTCTGGGAGAAGAGCGAGACCGCACTGCTTCAGGCACTGATGCTGTATCTGCTCCACGAAGCTCCGCCGGAAGAACAGAACTTCGCCATGATCATGGAGATGTTAGGCTCGGCACAGGTAAAAGAAGAGGACGAGGACTACGAGTCCCCTCTGGACATTTTGTTTGACCGTCTGGAGATGCGGGACCCGGACAGCATTGCCGTCAAGCAGTATCACATTTACAAGCAGGCGGCAGGAAAGACCGCCAAGTCCATCCTGATCAGTGTAGGTGTCCGGCTGGCAGCCTTCAATCTGCCGCAGATCGCCAAGCTGACCAATACTGATGAACTGGATCTTTCCAGCATGGGAGAAAGAAAAGTTGCGCTTTTCTGCTGTATCCCGGATGCAGACACCTCTTTGAATTATCTGGTAGCATGATCTACAGCCAGCTTTTCCAGACGCTTTATTACATGGCAGACCGTGTGCATGGCGGTGCCCTCCCGGTTCCGGTCAACTGCATCATGGATGAGTTTCCAAACGTATCCCTGCCAAATGAGTTTGAGAAGATCCTGGCAACCTGCCGTTCCCGTTCCATTTACTGCAGCATCATCATCCAGAACATGAGCCAGCTAAAGGCTCTGTTCAAGGCTCCTGGGAAAGTCTGGTGGGCAACTGCGATGAGTTTTTGTACCTGGGCGGCAATGAAAAAGAGACACACAAATATGTATCAGAATTACTGGGGAAAGAAACCATAGACACCAACACCTACGGGCAGACCAAAGGAAAATCCGGCAGCTACTCCACCAACTTCCAGCAGAGCGGAAGGGAGCTGTTACAGCCGGATGAAGTCCGTATGCTGGATAACCAGAATGCACTTCTGTTTATCCGCGGGGAGCGGCCCATACTGGATGCCAAGTATGACCTGATGAAGCATCCCAACATCCGGTATACCGAAGACGGCGGTGCCGGCCCGTTCAACTATGCGAAAGCACCGCTGGCACATGACGATTTTACCTTTGACGAAACAAGATATAACGACTACGAACTGCTTCTGGATGAGGACATCATCGGGGAGCTTTTTTGATTGGAGGAATGCCGATGAATTTACTGAAAAATAAGAAACACACAGAAACAAAAAAAGAGAACCACACCGCTGAAGATGAAGAGAGGGCAGAAGAAACTGTTTGCCCTGTATGCGGTGATGGTGCTGACTTTCTGCATTGGGGCAACTTGCGTTTACGCTGCAGGCGATCCGCTGGCAGTCGTCAATAACCTGTCCACGTTTATCTTTTCCCTGATCCGTGCCATTGGCCTGATCCTGCTTGGATTTGGTATCGTGCAGGTCGGTCTGTCCTTAAAGAGCCACGATCCAACCAGAGGGCAAACGGATTTCTGACACTGGCAGGCGGTATCATCATTACATTTGCAAAAGAGATCCTGGACCTGATCATGGGATAGGAGAAGAGTCCAGAAGGGGAGCCATGCGAAATGCCGGCTCCCTGCTCACTTTTGAGGATGGGAGGTGAAACTGTTTGAGTGATAACTGGATCGTACAGAATCTAAATTCTGCCTTGCAGACCTGGAGCGACAAGCTGGCTGAAATCTGGACACTGCTGACGCAAAGCCCGGAGAATTTCAAGGGCGGGGCAATCTGGAGCGTGATGACGAACATCAACGGTGGACTGAAAGCCATCGGGTACGGCCTGCTGGTTCTGTTCTTTGCGGCAGGGCTGGTAAAAACCTGTGGGAGCTTCACGGATATGAAAAAGCCGGAACATGTAGTGAAAGCCTTTATCCGTTTTGCACTGGCACAGGGAGCCGTTATGTCCGGCATGGAGCTTCTGACAGCGATCTTTTCCATTGTGCAGGGCATCGTGACAAACATCATGTCCCACTCCGGGATGGCAGGGGGAACCGTAACGGAACTGCCCTCGGAAATCGTGGACAAGATCGAAGCGGTCGGGATGCTGGAATCTATCCCTTTGTGGATCGTAACTTTATTAGGAAGCCTGCTGATTACGGTATTGTCATTTGTCATGATTCTGACTGTATACGGGAGAATGTTTAAGCTGTATATGTACACAGCCATCGCACCGATTCCATTGGCAACCTTTGCCGGGGAGCCAACCCAGTCTGTAGGAAAGAACTTTATCCGTTCCTACGCCGGGGTATGTCTGGAAGGAGCCATCATCGCACTGGCCTGCATCATCTTTTCGGTGTTTGCATCAAGTCCGCCGGCCATCGGGGACACCAGCCTGTCCGCCGTGACCATTGTCTGGAATTACGTCGGGGAACTGGTATTTAACCTGCTGGTACTGGTCGGGGCAGTCAAGGCATCCGACCGTATCGTAAAAGAAATCATGGGATTATAGGAGGCGAAAAAAATGGAAGAACCAAAGACACTGAGCTACGACTGGCAGTATGGTCGGGAGGAATTATTTCTCAGGGTAGACAGTTACATGAGCGATGACAATCTCTATATCGGGCTTTACCATATGGAAGATGGATACCCGGAAAGCTTTGCAGACCTTACGGTAAACCTGCCTTTTGCTCCGCTGGGCGGTATCAATGAAGCCTATATCGACCACAATTTCAGCAAAGAAAAGCTTCGTTTTATAAAGCAGCATAAGCTGGGAACGATACAGCCGGATACCGCATCCTCCGGTTACTGCATCTTCCAGAGGGTTGCATTCGACCTGAAAAAACTGGCAGAGCTTGATCCGGAAGGAACAAAAAGATTTATGGAAAGAAATGGCATCCGGCAAAGGGATGTACCAAAACAGAAACAAAAGAAAAAACAGAGATTACAAAGAGAAAGGTAGAAAACAACATGGAAGTGAAAATGAATAAAGAAATCCGAGACTATCAGGAGTCAATGTTCTGGGGCTTAAGCTTCCGGCAGTGCTTATTTTCGGTACTGGCGATCCTGGCAGCCCTTGGAATCTATTTTGTCACCCGGAAATATGCCGGGGAACAGGTAACCGGATGGCTGTGCATCCTTGGGGCGGCTCCCTTTGCAACCTGCGGCTTTTTTCGTTACCACGGCATGACGGCAGAACAGTTTGCATGGGTAGTCATTAAATCCGAACTGCTGTACCCGAAGCGCTGGTATTTAAGTCGGAGAACCTATACTTTTCCTGCATGGAAGAGAGCCTGCGGCTGGGTGAGAAAATGATGGGAAACGGAGCGGAACTTCTGGAAAAGAAGCGGACGAAACAGAAGAAACCAAAGAAGCGAAGAGGAAGGGGTGATGCCTTTGATTAAAACCCTGAGTCAGACACTGAAACAGGACAAGGAAAAATTTAAAGTACCGAAGTCTGTCCAGCAGGCCATCCCGATTCGCAAGATCTGGCCAGATGGTATTTTTCAGGTGGAGAGCAAGTATTCCAGGACATTCCGGTTTACGGATATCAACTATTCCATTGCCAGTAAAGCGGACAAGACGGAAATGTTCCTGGACTACTCTGAACTTTTAAATGCACTGGATTCTGGCTGTACGGCGAAGATCACCCTGAACAATCGTAAGATCAACAAGGAAGAGTTTGAGCAGTCCCTGCTGATCCCGATGAAAGGGGACGGTCTGGACGAGTACCGGAAAGAGTACAATGACATGCTCCTTTCCAAGATCTCCGGTACCAACAACAGTATCTACCAGGAACGCTATCTGACCATCAGCGTCCACAAGAAAAACATCGATGAAGCCAGAACCTATTTCGCACGTGTGGGAACGGACATCATCACCCATCTGGCCAAGCTGTCCTCTATTGGGGAAGAGCTGGATGCAGAGCAGAGGCTACAGATCTTCCGGGACTTTTTCAAGGCAGACGTTCCACAGAGTTTTCCATTTGACATGAAAGCCTTTGCGAAAAAAGGACACAGCTTCAAAGACTGGATCTGCCCGGACACGATGGAATTCCATAACGACCATTTCAAGCTGGGCGAGCAGTACGGCAGAGTCCTTTTTATGGAAGATTACGCCAGCTATGTAAAGGATGAGATGATCTCCGAACTGTGCAGCCTTGGCAGGAACCTGATGCTGTCCATTGATATCATCCCCGTACCGACAGACGAAGCGGTGCGTGAGATCCAGAACCGACTGCTGGGCGTGGAGACAAACGTCACCAACTGGCAGAGACGCCAGAATGCCAACAATAACTTTTCAGCCGTAGTTCCCTATGACATGGAGCTGCAGAGAAAAGAGACCAAGGAAATGCTGGACGATCTGACCACCAGGGATCAGAGGATGATGTTCGGCATCCTGACAATGGTACATATGGCAGACAGCAAGAAACAACTGGACTCCGATACGGAAACCCTGTATTCCATTGCGAGAAAACACCTCTGCCAGATGGCAACTTTGAAGTGGCAACAGTCGATGGACTGAATACCGTCCTGCCGTATGGCCTGCGGAAAATCGATGCAGTGCGTACCCTTACTACAGAATCCACCGCCGTCTGATCCCGTTCCATACGCAGGAAATCATGCAGCCGGGAGGCATCTATTATGGGCAGAATGCCGTCAGCAAAAATATGCTGGTGGCAGACCGAAGGAAGCTGTTAAACGGCAACTCTTTCCGACTGGGTGTCAGCGGCTCCGGCAAGAGCTTCTCGGCAAAAGAGGAGATCGTAGACCTTGCCCTTTCCACGGAAGATGACATCCTCATCTCGATCCGGAGTCGGAGTTTCTTCTCTGGTGGAAGCCTTAAACGGAGAGGTCATCCGGATCTCGGCAACCTCGGATACCCATCTGAATGCACTGGATATGGATTCTGCCTATGGCAATGACCGAAATCCTCTGATTGAGAAGTCAGAATTTATCCTTTCCCTGTTTGAGCAGCTCGTAGGAGCCGGAAACCTTTCGGCAAAGGAGAAATCCATCCTTGACCGCTGCACCGCAGATGTGTACCGGGATTATATGAGGGGCGGTTACAAAGGCAGGTGCCGACCTTAAAGGACCTGTACCGACAACTCATGCTCCAGCCGGAGGAAGAAGCCAGAGGGCTGGCTCTGTCTTCGGAACTGTTTATCAATGGCAGTCTGAACACCTTTGCCCAGGAAACCAATGTCAATACGAAGAGCCGTATCATCGACTATGACATCCGGGAGCTGGGCGAACAGCTGATGCCCCTTGGAATGTTGGTCACACTGGATCCATTTTTAACCGTGTGATCCAGAACTGGAAGAAGGGAAAAACGACATGGATCTTTGCGGATGAGTTTTATCTGCTGTTCCGCTATGAATACAGTGCAGACTTTTTCTACCGCCTGTACAAGCGTATCCGTAAGTATTCGGGATTTGTGACCGGGCTTACACAGAACGTGGAAGAACTTCTGAAATCCGATACCGCCCGCCTGATGCTGGCAAACAGTGAGTTCCTAATCCTTTTGAATCAGGCAACCACCGACCGGGACGAGCTTGCGGCACTTCTGAATATCTCGGATAACCAGTTATCTACATCACCAATGTGGGTGCCGGACACGGTCTGATCCGCTGCTCCGGGAATCTGGTGCCGTTTGAAAATTCGTTCCCAAGAAATACAAAGCTGTACCGTCTGATGACGACCAAGCCGGGCGAAGCGTAAGAGCAGTACAGACCGGGACTGGAGGTGAGAGATGAAGGATATCAAAACCAAAGAAGTCACAACAAAACCAAAGACTAAAAATCCTGCCTCCAGAATCCCGAAGGAGCTGATGCGGACGGCCATACTGGAGAGCAAGGAAAAGTCCCAGACCATCGCAAATGCCAGGGATAATGACATGGGGGAACAGTCCCCATCCGAGTATGCCAGTGGAAAAGTCGCATCCGCAGAGGAATGGGCTGCTAGAAAGACTGGCAGAACTGTAACCAGAGCCGGAAAGACAGCAGCACAGACTTCCTACGAGAAGATCAAACTGAGAGCCGCTGGCAAAAAAGAAGCGGAGAAAGAAACCGCCAGAGGAACAGGGGACACACAGACCGCCAATCCTGCCAGCCGGGAAGCTCAGGAAGCACAGATCCGGGAAGTACAGATCCAGGAAGCCCAGCGGCAAAAGGTGGTTTCAGATGCCGTCAAAACGAAAGAGCAGAAGATCCGGGCTGCCAGGGAGACACCAAGAATCCAGAACAGACAGGAAATAGCAGAAATGAAGCAGCTCTCCATCCGAGAACAGAGCCGGAAGAAGGAAGCAAAAGATACAGTAAGGCAGACCGCCATCCGACAGAAACAGCCGGAAACCATTCGGATTAAAGAAAAACCAAGGAAACAGCCGGAAGCCGAAAACA